>Ga0075114_10000087_pt1 | contig 62755 bp, 84 predicted proteins | sample AntAceMetag02UKM_FD_69784 | JGI IMG/M metagenome (GOLD analysis project Ga0075114, IMG submission 69784) | Saline lake microbial communities from Ace Lake, Antarctica - Antarctic Ace Lake Metagenome 02UKM | ecosystem: Environmental > Aquatic > Non-marine Saline and Alkaline > Saline | place... | reverse complement strand
TTTAGTTGTCTTTCGAAGTTTACTCCATGCATTGAAATTGCAACTTCTTGTTTTGAGGTTGCTTCCTGTACATTATTTTTTTCATGTTGAATTTCTTTTATCTGTCCGATTTTTTCATCATCTTTATTTATGAATCGTTCTCTGTTCTTCAGTATACCGCCATTTACTTCTACTCCGAAAACCGCTGGGGCAGAGTTTCTGAAAATGAAATCTAAAATTGTTAGTTTACAAATTCTTGGAAGCTCGTCCAATTTCTTTCTTTCAATTTCTTTCAATTTCTCAGTTTTCCACTTTTCGAGGTTTTCGATTAGTTTGTAAACAACTGGATCTGTTAGGACTTTGATATTTTTTAGTTCTTCTAAATCTTCGATGTCTTCGGCTAATTCGACATTGAAGCCTAGCAAGATTTTATCTTCTTCTGGAAGTGTGTTTGTCATGTAAATATCTTTTTTTGTTATAGGACCGATTCCGGCTTTTATTACGGGGATTTGGTTTTGTCCAAGCAATACAAGTAGGGCTTCTAGTGAACCTAGTGAGTCTGCTTTTACAACGATTCCTTGCTCATCGGTTTGAATCTCTTCCTCAATCTCTTCTTGGAATTCTTCAGAGATTTTTTCAAAAGTATTTTCTTCATTAATTACTTGGAATGGCATACCGGGTAGGATTTCTTCCTTGGATGTAATTTGTAATTTTAAACCCGTTGCTGCTTCAACATTATTTTCTGTTTTGTATCCTTTTTTTAATGGCTGTGCTTCTTGGATGTTTCGGATCTTTGTCTGGACTGGTTCACCTTCCATTGATGCGATTGCGATTTCGTCAGTGCTTGAAAGTTTCCCATCGTATAAGATACATTCTAGGAAATTCATTGCTTTGTCTTTTTTAACTTCTAAGACAACACCTTTTCCTTGTTCCCGAACTTCGATTCTATCTTTTAGGAATTTCTGCGAAAGCGCTGTAATCATTGCTAGGATTTCTGAGACTCCCTCGCCTGTTTTTGCGGAGCATGGGACGATTGCTATTTTTTGTGTGAAGTCTTCAATTTCGGAATACATTTCTGCTGTGATTCCGTGAGAATGTAATGCTCCAATAATTGTGTAGAATTTTTCATCGAAGTTATTTTTTACGTTGGTTGCCTGAGTCTCGATTGATTCTAGAGATAAAAGAGATTCTGATGTTTGCCAGCCTGAGATATTGTCTAATTTGTTTAGTGCGATTATGAAAGGTGTTTTGTTTGCTTTTAGGATTTGTATAACTTCAGCTGTCTGTGGTTTGATTCCATCATTGATATCGATTACTAAAACTGCGATGTCCGCTAATGATCCGCCTCGTTTTCTGAGATTTGTGAATGCTGCGTGGCCTGGTGTATCGATGAAAAGTAATCCTGGAATTTCTACTGGTATTTTGAATTTCTCTAAAGTTGTTCCAGCTCTTTTCTCGATATTCTCTTTTGGAAGAGTTGTGAATGATATCTTCTGTGTGATTCCTCCGGCTTCGCCTTCTTGGATAGAGGTACCCCTAATTTGATCTAAAATAGATGTCTTTCCGTGGTCTACATGTCCGGCCACCGTTACGATTGGTTGTCTGATGTTCATAGAAGTATAGAATAAAATTGGATTATAAGGCTTTTGATTATAGGCACTTTTATAAAAAATGATTTCTTAGTATGTTAATGAAATCGGTAGATTTTGCGAGCGAGGGTTCTTCGCTTTTGGAGAAATTGGATTACTTTTTAGATACTGGTTGGTCCGCTGGTTGCACACCTCACAATAGAGAAGAGTTTATGGGGAATGAGGTTTAGTTTGATTCTTATAGTAAGGTTTTTCCGGATGGAGTTAAGCGTGACGTTTTTATTGGTAGGGTTGAGCATCAACCGGTAAAGTATACTGATTCTGTTTCGGGTGTAGATTCTGTTGCTAAGCTTGAAATGGGATATGCTGTGAGTATATCGGAGGAAAGGGGTAAGGTTGTGACTATTTCGTTGGATTCGAATTTTCGGGCCAATTACGATAGGGCCTTTTCTTTAGCGTTGGATCATATGGAAAATATAGAAAAACAATATCTGACACAGAGATTAAAAGGAGTCGCCGAGCGTTTCAAGAAATTCGAAGATTTAAGACAGGCTACTGAATTTTAACAAATTTTTTTGTTCGTATTATATTGTGTAATGTATATATTGTAATATAGTATATTGGACCATATAGGTTTGGGCCAAAAAAAAAGAGGGAAGGTGGGAAGAGCCCCTATGGAAGCGGGCTCTTTATGTAAAATATTATTATTGACAGATATATGCTATGTACGTAAAAACAGCTGTAAATATTCCCGCCAATGTGATGCCGTAAAAATCCATCTCAACAAGTCTGCTGAGGAAAAGCAGTCCGCACCCGATTGACACTCCGTTAAAGAACCAACGAGTGACCATCATGAGCTCTGAACCATAAAGCATTAAGTTCATGATGAAACATATAATGAATATTGCGATGATCATGCCTATCCCTGCTGCTTCCAGAAATTTACTTACGGTGATTTTTTCATTAGTGGTATTTTCTGCCATTGTATGCCTCCTTTCCGAGGTTGAGGTCAGTCTCCAGACCAGAGTCCTATTGAGAATACAACCCATATTACGAACCCTATGATCTGGGTGAATCCGAAGATAATCCACCCAATCCAGACTGTAACAAGCTCCTGCCAAAAACCAACGGGTTCAAGTAAGCACCTTATTCCCAACCATATTTCGAATGGTAAGAAACATATTAGGGTTAATACAATAAAGATGATCGATCTTTGTCTTATGTTCTTCTTCATGGTGTATATCTCCTTAATACAGGTTATATTACGTTATATTTCAAGACTTGATTAAGTCTATTTTTTTCAATTTTAGGCTTAAGCAATTTGGCAAATTTTTTTCCTTGCATGTATTTGTTAAGGAAGGAGAAGACCAGGGAGCTTCTGTGTAAGCAAGCTCACTGGTCTCCGGGAGGAACTATTTGTTGGTGGGGTCTTCTTCGGGAACGGTGGCGATGAGCTGGGTGGTTATGGTCTTAAAATTAGTACCCAGGATATTAGCCATTCTGGCTCCTTCTTCTGCGACCGCAATTGTTGCATTGGTAGCATCGGCATTGGCAACAAGTATTGTTTGCAATTTTTCTTCTTGCGCTTCCAGTGCCGCCTTCATTCGCTTAATTCTCCGCTGCAGCTTTTCGCGATTGGCGTCAATGGTTTCAGTGTTCAGTGTTTGCGCGTCGGCCTTTTCTGACTCAAGCCGTTTTGCCAGCTCTTCATTAAAAGCGCCGTCCTGCACAATATCATCAATGAATGCCTACAATTTACCCAGTTTAGGTTCTATAGGTCTGGGCTGATTGGGGTCATTAGTGTTGCCTCCAAAGAAGCCGATGATAAAACTAATAATTGATTTAATCATAATGGTACCTCCATACTATTGATTTCCCAGTTCGACAATCGAAAAGGGTTTGTTATAATGTTTCCGTTACGGTGTTTCTGCTTCTTGTTCTAAATCTGTTCCCGTTTCTCCTTTGTGAACTCCTTTCTTTGTTTGACTGTTTTATATCTATGATGAAATGTCTTTAGCTATTAGACATTCCGCTAATGTGCTTATGGAATACGTTTATCGTCGGGTATTCCGAAGTATTATTGAGACTTTCGTGGTGACAAGTCTATAGAATAGTTATTTTGAAATTACCTATTCCGTGAAATTTTTAGTTTTTCGCGAGGTATTTCTTTCTTGTTCTTGTTATCCACTGGTGTATAGAGGGTTGCTGAATTCAAGTTTTTGGTTTGAATTGTTGTTAATGGGTTAATGTTGTAGTGTGGATTTGTGTGTAATAATATAATTTTATAGTAGTAACACCACTTAAAAGGCTTTCGGATTAGGCTATGGAATGCTTTTTAAATCGAATTTCTTTTGATTAAATATGAATTATACACTTGATAATCTGGAGAATATATATGAGCTTGAGCTGGGCCGAATTGTGGCTGAGATTGGTAAGGTTAAGGCCAAGAGCGTGCTTTTGCAGTTGCCTGATGGGTTGAAGCCCTGGGGACCTGTTCTATCTGATTATCTGGAAGATAAGACTTCTGCTAAGATTTCGATTTGGCTTGGGGCCTGTTTTGGGGCTTGTGATTTGCCGGATTCTGATGCCGATTTGGTCATTCAGTTTGGGCATACGCCTTGGAAATAGACTTAATTATAATAATCTATAAATAGTTTGGAGTGCTGTATGTTGTATGGCAGATAAATGGGAAAGGTCTTTGGATATTTATCGTTCGAAGGATGCTAATTTGTGGCTTTGTTCTTGGTCTGGCGAGAAGAGACCTTTTGAGGATATTGGACTTACTTCTGTTTTAGGAGCTAAAGAATTTAATATTAAAGTTCCGTTTGATTCTGATGATGTTATTTATGGTGTGGATTTGAAGTATCCGAAACAGGCAGATGGCTCAAGGATATATCCTACTGCTTCTTCTGTTCCAACAGAGGACATGTTGATGGGATATGAGGGATTCAACAATCTTTATCAGGGATTTGATCCTAAAGTGAATGATGAGACGAAAGATGTTGGGTTGCTGGTTTTGCAATACGAGCCAGATAGTTTGGTTGGAATTTTAAAGAAGATGGATATTCACCCGTATATGACGCCGGTTCCGGTTCATGATTTGATCCGGGAAAATGAGTTAATGAAGCATAGATGAGTCATTCCTTACATTTATAAGGACGTGAGGGTTGGTTAATATATGGCAATAAGAAAGGCCAAAAAGGAGGATCTGGAGAATATTTTGGAATTGAATAAGCTGTTTCATTTAGATATTCCGGGTTTTAAATGGGATACTAGAGAGTGGGTTATTGGAGAGATTGAGGATAATAATTATTTTGTTTTTGAGAAAGGTGGTGAGACTACTGGAGCTCTATGTATTAATGTAGATGATTGCGACGCTTATGTTGAGGCGATTGCGGTGAGGGGGAATTTACACAAGACGGGAGTTGGTCGAAAGTTGATTTCGTTTGCAAAAAAATATGCGGCTAATGAAGGAAAATCGAAGTTGAGAGTGGAATCATTTTGTGAATATGGAGTAGATGGGTTTTATGAAAAATTGGGATTTGTTAGTGGTGATGAGACGGAGACATTTGAGGGGAAATCTTATGATCATTTTTCTCTGAATGTTTAGGATATAAATTAATATAAACGTTAAACCTTGTTTGTTTCTATGGTAAGAGTAGGCTATGTTCCGGGTAAGGGTTTGGATATTAGAAAGGTTGTTAGAGATGATATTGTGATAAGGAGAAATAGGAATTTAGGAATTGCGAGGAGGAAAATAGCTACAAGGATTCCGGAGGAAGATGCGCCACAAGATAATAGACGAATTATGTATTCTGAAGAGCTTATAGGTAAGACTGATTTGGAATATTCAACTGATCCGGCTACGCAGTCTTCTGCTAGACGGGCTGCTGAGATAGCAAAAGTGGACCCTTTTAATCGGAGTGCTTTTCTTGATCAAAGGGCAGATACGTTGCGTCAGAATGCATTCGCTAATATAAGATAAAATGGAAGTAGAAAAAGAAGATAATTATGTGGAAATGTTTATGGGGTCTAGTTATAAAATTAAAGGGTCTGGGACTGTTGGTTAATTGAGGGGCATATTAGAAGGGATACTTGATGATTTGCCTAAGGATGATAGTCTTGGTGTTGCAGATGTGGTTCTTCATAGGGGCGAGTTTTATTATATCCTAGATGATGGAATACCCAAATAAAGTTTTAGAAGTTTAAGAGGGATAGTTTTAAATAGTGTTATGCATATATATTCATAACTAAATACTGGAGAAAATACAATGCCAAACAAAGATAAAACAGGACCGCAAGGTAAGGGACCAAAAACTGGAAGACAACTTGGTGACTGTGATAATGCAGAGCCGGTTTGTGGACGAGGAAGAGGGTGTGGACGTGGTTTCAGACGAAATCAAGATGCCTAGACCTTGTAGATGTAGGAGAATTCGTGGAAGACCGGATTCTTCTTGCTTTAAACCCGCTGGAAAAAGGACTATTGACCTAGAAGAGTCTAAATTATTATTATGTGAATTTGAAGCTATTCGTCTTGTTGATCTTAAGGATGTTTCTCAGGAAGATGCGGGGAAAAATATGGAAATATCACAATCAACCCTTTCTCGTATTTTGAAATCTGGACGTAAGAAAATCGCTGATGCGATTGTTAACGGAAAAGTGATCAAAATTTCTGAAGGTAACTAGTTTCATACTTATGTTTTTAAAGCTGTATTTATAGGAAATATTATGAATAAATTTGTGTTTGTGTTTGCATTTTTGGTTTTATTTAGTATGGCAGGCGTTATGGCGGTTCCTGAAACAGGGGTTTCATATTTTTATCAGACAAGTTGTCCTCATTGTGTTAATGTGCTTGAATCTGGAATTCTGGAGAAGGTTGGTGCGTTGGAGAATGTGAGTGTTGAGAAATTTGAAACAACAAGCCCGTTTGCGCGTGATAAGTATTTGGATTATCTTGATGAACTTGGTATTCCTTTGAAAGAAGCCGGTATTCCTTTTTTGGTTGTTGAGCAGAATGGCGAAATTTCTTATTTAATGGGAGATGTTCCGATTATCGAGGACCTGGAAGATTCAGTTGTTAATTTTAGACCGATGACCGGTGGTAGTATTAGTAAGCCTTTTATTGGGAGATTGACTCTGGGTGTTGTTGTTGTGTCTGCTTTGATTGATTCAATTAATCCATGTGCTTTTGGTGTTTTGCTGTTCTTAATGGCTGTTATACTTTCTATGGGTTCTAATAAGAGAGCTTTGAGATCTGGTATAACTTATATTCTTGTGATATTTTTTGTTTACCTTGCTGCAGGTCTTGGGATAATTAAAATAATTGGCGCGTTTGATGTTTTGGATAATGTTAAAATTATTGCGGGAATTATCGTGATGCTTGGTGCTTTAATTGAGTTGAAAGATTTTGCATGGGAAGGTAAGGGTTTTAGTTTGAAAATTCCTGTGAGCGCTAAGCCGATGTTGGAGAAGTATGTTCGAAAAGGAACTTTGCCTGCTTTGGTTGTTCTGGGTGCACTTGTTGCTCTGGTTGAATTACCTTGTACTGGTGGAATTTATTTGGCGATTTTAAGTTTGATTGCAGATAGTGGAATTATTGGAATGTTTTATCTTGTTCTCTACAATTTGATATTTGTTTTGCCTTTGGTTTTAATTACGTTTATGATTTATCACGGGGCGAAGGTTGACGTGGTGAATGATTGGGTTCAGAAGAATAAGCGGTTTATGAGACTAGCCGCTGGACTGATTATGATTTTCCTGGCTTTGACTTTGCTAGGTGTACTATAATTAATCTTAAATATCGAGGTTTCGATGATATAATATGGGAATAAAGGCTATTGTGTTTGATATAGGAGGGGTTTTAATTGAAGATCCAGAATATAAGGAGTTTTGGGATGGCAAGGGTAAAGATCTTAGGACATTGTTTGGATCCGGTAAGATAAATTATGAGAGTTTCATAAAAGATGGTTCTGAGGTGTTGGGAATTTCTTTAGATGAATTTAAAACAGGTTACGAGAAAGCTTATTCTAACATGAAGCCGATGCGTGAAGTTTTGAATATTTTTGAGAATATTAAAGTTGATAAGTATCTTTTTTCTGATACAAACCCTGTTCATTTGAAAGTTCTTAGAAATAATTTCTCTAGTATTTTTGAGAAATCGGTCAAGTCTTTTGCGTCTTGTGAAATTGGTTTTAGAAAGGATCATGATGAAAGCTATGAGGCTGTTATTAAAGGAATCGGTGTAAGTCCTGAGGAGATTTTATTTATAGATAATAAATCCAAATATCTTGATAGGGCTAGAGTTTTTGGAATTAACACTATTTTATATGAGAATTCAGAGAAGTTGGAAAGTGATTTAAAGAGTTTTGGAGTTGAATTATAATGGGAATTTTTGGATTTGGCAAGGGCAAGACATTGTACTATCCAGGATGCTTGACGAAGGGCGTTTTGAAGAAACAGTTTGAGAATTATAAAGAGATTTTTAATCGGTTGAATATAGATTTTGTGATGTTGTCTGATGAGGAAAACTGCTGTGGGTTGCCGATTTTGAATGGCGGTTACAAAAAAGATGCTAGGAAGTTAGCTAAGAAGAATTTTGATTTGTTTAAGGTTAAAGGAATTACGAGGATTTTGACTAATTGTCCTTCATGTTATCATACATTCAAAGAGATTTATCCAACGTTGGTTCGAGATTGGGATATTGAAGTTGAGCATGCGACTGTCGCGATTTTGAGAGCTTTGGAGAAGAGAAAAATTAAGTTTAGAGGACTTGATGAAGATAGGGAGCTTGTTGCTTATCATGATCCATGTCACCTTGGGCGTTATTCTGGAATTTATGAAGAGCCAAGAGAGGTAATTGATTTACTCGGTGGGAAAATTCTTGAGGCTCGTTTTAACAAGGAGAATGCTTTTTGCTGCGGTGGTGGTGGAGGAGTTCGTGCGAATTTCCCCGAGCTAGCGAAAGGCGTTGCTAAATTGAAAGTTAAGCATACTTCTCCAGCTGTGAGTAAAATTATTTCGCCGTGTGGCCTTTGTTATTCTAATATTAAATCTGCTAGTGATAAATCTACAGAGTTTTCGAGTTTTGTTCTTGGAAAACTTAGGGGGCTACAATGAAGCCGAAGATAGGAATTAAAACTAAAAATATAATGAAGACAATTGAGAAAGGTCTCGAATCGGATGTTGTTGAGTTGATAAGTTTTGATCCTAGGATTACTTTTGGTTCTAAGAGAATTTCTAAAATAAAGGAGTTATTAAAAGGCAAAGATTTGAGTATGCATTCTCAGACAACAATGATTTTTAGTGCCGTTTCTAAATATGATGTTCCCGATTTTGCCGAGGGTGAATTATACGCACTTCGTGCCGAGATAATTCTTTGTAAAACTTTGGGAGCTAAAGAATTAATTTTTCATTTAAAGGATGGTAAATTGAGCGATTCTGAAATTAAATCTTTGAGGGATATTTTGGATTTTGCTAAAGAGAATGGAGTTGAAATGATTTATGAATCAAATTTTACTTCTGTTGCCGAAAATGATTTGGGCGTTTTAGCAGAATTTTCTGATTTAAAGTATAATTTTGATATTGGGCATTTGAATATTGCAGTTACTCAGAATACTTTAGGAATGAGCGCAGAGGATTTCATTTCAAGAATTAAAGATAGAATTGTTTATGTTCATGCGCACAATAATGATGGTATTATAGACCAACATCGAGGTCTTAAGTATGGAAATCTAGATTGGAAAAAGATATTTGATTTACTGGATTTTACTAATATTCGAAAAGTTATGGCAGAGGTTGAGGACCACAAGGAAACTTTGGAAACTAAAAAAATGCTGGAGGAATATTTCGATGAATAAAAATTTACTTAAGGTTTATGAAACTGATGCTTCGCAGCTGAAAGGAAAAGCTGCTGATGCTGTTTCACCGTCGACGATTGGCGAAGTTATGAGAATAGTTTCTATGAATAAGCGGATTGTGCCTAGGGGTGCTGGGACTGGTTTGGCTGGTGGTTGTGTTCCACAGAACGGACAGGATGTTGTTATGGATTTGTCTAAGTTGATTGGAATTGATAATTTTGATAAGGAAAGATTGACAGTTGAGGTTGAGGCTGGTTTAATTTTGGATGAGTTGCAAGCTTATATTTCACGATTCGGTTTGGAATTTCCAGTTGATCCTTCGAGTCATTCGATTGCGACGATTGGGGGAATGATTGCTACCGACGCTGTTGGGCATCGAGCTATTAAATATGGTAAGACTTCGAATTGGGTGAAATGGGTTGAAGTTGTTGATTGTCATGGTAACTTGGAAAGAAAAGGCGTGACCGAGTTGTCGGACTATGCTGGACTGGAAGGAATTACAGGTATTATTGTTAAGGCTTGTTTAAAATTGTCTCCGATAAAAAAGAGAACGGCCTCTATACTTAAAATTAATAATTATGATGAAGTTGTTTCGGTTGTCCACGATCTGAAAAGAAATTCTGCTGTTTCGATGGTTGAATTTTTAGGGAAGCATGTTTCTATTGCTCTTGAGATTGGTGGCGAGTATCATTTGATTGTTGAGTATGAGGATAATAGCGGTTCTTTGAAAGGCGAGGATTATGAGAAATTAATGTTACTTCGAAACACTATTTATCCTATTCTTGGAAATGAGGGGTATACCAGAATTGAAGATCCGAAGGTTATTTTGGATAGGTCTGATAAATTGATTGCCTGGTTGGAAGAGAGGAAGATTCCTATGTTTGGACATATCGGCGTTGGTATTTTTCATCCGATGTTTAATCATGACCAAGAGAAGTATCTTCCAGAGATGATGAAATTGGTTAAGCGGCTTGGTGGTCAGATTAGTGGGGAGCATGGTGTCGGTGTTTTGAAGAGAGGTTTTGTTGAAGTTAATGATCAGAAAATTTTGAGGAATGTAAAGAAGCGGACAGATCCTTTAAATAAATTTAATGTGGGGAAAGTGATATGAAATCTGAGAAGCCGACTGAAGCAGACAAGATAGAAGCGAATAATTTACTTGAAGAAGTTTCGGAGATTTTGGCGCCTTGTATTAAGTGTGGAATGTGTAAATCGCTTTGTCCTGTTTTTAAAGTTTTGAGGGAAGAGCCGATTACTCCGCGAGGCAAGGTTGTTTTGTTGTCGGATAAGACTCTAGATAAGATAATGTTCCAGTGTACTTTGTGTAAGGGTTGCGAGCAGAAGTGTCCTTTGAATATCAAAGTTTGTGATGCGATTAAGAAAGCACGTGAGGCTATGGTTTTGAAGGGTAAGGGGTTGAAGTCAAATGAAGAGATGATTGAGAATACTCGGAAGACTGGGAATCCTTTTGGGAAGGGAGATATTAATCCTGATAAGTTATATTGCTGTTGAGTATATAATTATTTATAAGTGCGGCTTGTTCTTTTTGTTTATGTTAGAGGGAATAAAATTGGGTATTTTTGATCACAGTGGTGTTCTTAGCGATGATAGAAAGCCGGTTTATACGGCGAATCAAATTCTATTAGAGAAATATGGCTTACCACCTTTGACTTTTGATGAGTGGCTTCATACGACTCAGGCTTCTTGTGGTGCTGCGCTTCGGGAGATGGGTGCTACTGCTTCAGAGAAAGAGATTGATGCGACTTATGCGGCAACTTATAACCATGTAGTTACACGAACCGATAATCCTGTTCGGCCAGAGATGTATGCAGATGCTCCAAGTGTTTTGAGTGCGCTTCGAGATGATAAGGGAATAGAATTGGCAATTGTCAGTAGTCATCCAAGGGTTAATTTGGTTCGAGAATTAGATGAATATGGAATATCTCATTTCTTCGATGAAATTTCTGGAGATCCGATGCCAAAGGCTCAGAGGTTGAAAAATATTTGTAATCAATTTGGTGTTTCGCCAAGAGAGGCGTTTTTTGTTGAGGATACGTTTTATGGTTTGAGGTCTGGCAAAGAAGCAGATGTGAACTGTCTTGGTGTTACTACAGGATATCATCCGAGAGAGGCTCTTGAGCGAGAGATTCCTGCGGTTTATGTTGTAGATTCTCTAACTGATTTATTACCTCTTATTAATCCTTAATGATGTGCGAACCAGAATTCTAATTTTTCCTTAGATTTTTTATGAAGTTTTACGAAACCGAATCTTTCAAACTGGACTGTTGTTTTTTCTTTGAGGTTGTATAACTCTGGTTCTCCTAATCCTTTTTTTCTTTCACCGTCGGGCATTATTACTTCTATTCGGATATTGTTTGGCGATGTTGGAAGCCATTGGATGAATTTTGTTTTTAGATCGTTGTCTGGATTTTCGGATATAAATGAAAACGTTCTTGGCTTTATTCTTTCTATTTTATCTGTTTTGAAATTTAAGAGATGCATCAGCCTATAGTTGCCATCTTCCATTAAATCTGCGTCTTGTTCTGATATTAGAAATTCTTGTCCTGTTTTGTATTTCCTGAACCCCATGTCTTCGCTCGGATGTAGTGGGAGTTTTGCTTCTAATGCTGGGCAGCCGTTGACGTGTATTTTTTTTGGATTCTCTACGAAGAAATATCGAGGAGCTTTTTCTAGGAGCTTTTTGTTTAGGGTGTATAGTACTTCGACGGGTACGGTTATATTTGTTTTTCGCATTCCAAGACTTAAGACGAAATCTCTTATTGCTTCTGGTTTTATTCCTCTATCTTCCAGGGATTGTAGTGACCATAGCCTTGGATCATTCCATCCAAAATACCTTCCAGATTTTACCTCCTCTTTCCCTTTGGATTTTGATATTTTTACACCTTCAATTGCTGCAAGACCATTATAGATTGATTCTGGGTTTTTCCAACTAAATATTTTTCGGATAAAGTCTTGGACTCTTGTCGACATATAGTGTTCCATTCCCCTTAGAACATGAGTAACCCCAAGTAGTTGGTCATCTATTGCCCATGAGAATTCCATCGACGGGTATATTCGAAATTTCGTTCCGGTTCGCGGGTGTGGCCTGTCTGATATTTTAAACATAACTCGGTCTCTGAATGCTGGGTCCGAGTCGGACATTGAAGTTTTTAATCGAACTGTCATTGATCCCATTTTTGCCTTAAACATTTCTTTCCACCGTTTCATATGTTCTTCTGGTGGTAAATTTCGGCATGAACACTCTACACCTTTAACTTTCATATCGTGCATTTCTTCCCGACCGCACTCGCAAACATATAAGTATCCTTTTTTTAGCATTTCTTCTGCGTATGCATAGTATCTTTCTGTTCGATCTGATTTATAGATTAATTTTTTGTCGTAGTTTACGCCGAGCCACGCGATTCCATCTTCGATTAGCTTGTATGCTTCGGGTTCGATTTGTTTTGATTCGCCTCCGATTGTGTCGTCCATTACAATTAGGAGTTTACCGTCGTACATTTTTGTATATTCATCATTCAAAATCGTTGTTCTTGCGTTTCCAATATGTAGTGGTCCCGATGGGAAAGGTGCCATTCTCATTACGACTTTTCCTTTTTCTGCATTGGGCAGTTCTTTTAGACCCTCTCGAATTTCTCTTTTGGAAGTTTTAGATTTTGCTTTTGAGAATTCTTTTTCTTGTTCTTTTGGAGACATAGAATTTACTTTCTTTATTACTTCTTGAATCTTCGGCATGTAATCTTTGACCTCGGATTTTTCTAGACCTTCTGCGAATAGTCCGGCTAGAACTGCGCCCTGATTTGCTTTACCTTTGTATTTGATTGCGTTTTCAAGAGCATATGCCTTAATCACGTCTTTTGATATTTCTGCCATGTATTATAGAATATATTAGAGGTTTTAAATTTGTTCATTACCAGCCCATTACGCCGACTGGTGATTCAGCTGGTTGGTCAATATCTAGTTTTTTTTCAAGAACTTCGATTCGATTCTCTAATTTGTAGATTTTGTTGTCAAGTGCTGTTATTCTTTCGGAATCGTCTCGGCTTGTCGAAGATGCAGGCGTAGATGATGTTTGGTCCATGAATCCGAATAGTTCTGTATTCGATGTTGGTGTGCTTGCTACGGGTGTTTCTGTTTTGGTCATTTCTCCACCGCTCCCCATTTCTATAAATCCGTCCCGGTTTGTTGGGACTACGACATCTTGTCTAGGAATTCTTACGACGCCTCTTCTTTGGAGCTCTCTCACATCTATCATAGCTTTCTTTTTTCTGAATAGCATAATTATGTGAAGGACTCGGTTTATTTAAAGTTTAGGGAGGGCTGAAAAGTTTATATATTGTCTATTCTATATTTCTGTATGGGTGACGATAAACCGGTGAGGGATATAGCAGAGGCGATCGAGAAAGTTATGATGAAAGCGCATACGCCTAGAGAGTTGGATAAAATGGGGATGTATAGTATGGAGGATGGTAAGTTCAAGCCTGTTTCTATTCATAATCTTAGTTTTGATTCACAACAGAATCAGTTAGAGCCTTCTTACTATTGGTTGTTGGACTGGGTTGGCGAGCGAGGCTGGAAATGGGAGAAGTTGGTTGATAATTTTATGGCTTCGCCGGGGTCTGGGCAATTTAGTGAGATGAACATGAAAGCGACGAAGATGCAGGAAGAGGGTATGAAAATTCTTGGTGGGATGAATCAGATTATTAAGTCGGTTTTGAATTTGGTTTATGATTTGAAGGAGTTCGAGTTGAGACTGTCTCATTATGATGATGCGAGTTCTGAAGATAAGCAGAAGAAGGAAGAGGGAATGTTGGCCTTGAAGCAGATTTGGCTGGATAATGTTGATATTAAGAAAGGTCGTGGTGCGATTCATCAGATGGCGACGATGGAAATGGGGTATTCCACTTTGAGAGAAGCATTTATGATGGCTAATTCGATTGATGATTTGAAGAAAATGAATGACGACGAAGAGGGTGGTTTGATTAATGACCAGGTTATGAGGATTTTAATTCCGAGAGTTGGTGAGTTTTTGAAGTGGGTTGATTATTCCGAGAAGGAATTAAGGAAGCGGTTTAGTATAGAGAAAAATTATTTGAAGTCGCAGGTCGAAACTATTAAGTTGTATTCTGGTTGGATGAAGCCTTATTTGGTTGCGGCTGAAAAATTAAAGCAGAAGGGCTTTGAGGGAGACGCGGCTTTGGTAAATTCGTTTTCTACGTCGATGTTTCAACTAGAATTGTTTACTCAAAGAAAGGTTGGTCTTGAGGGTCCCCATGAGGAATATAATTTTAAGAGAAATTACAACAGTATTATGGTTATTGATTTCGAGTTTAGAGGTCATGTTTCGCAGAGGGTTACGCAGAAAGGAGATTATGGTTTTGATAAGGGTGGTCTGATGAATATTAGGTATAAGTCTTATGCTTTGAACGATGAAGAGGTTGCTGCTGCGAAGAAAATGTTGGATGATGCAGATAGGGAAGCTACTTTAAATTTTTCTCAGAATGTTGCAGAGGATGCTCTAAATGATTTGAAAGAAGATTTGGATTATTTCTTGATGAGCGATGAGGAAAAAGAAAATGTTAAGTTTGAGAGCACAAAAGAAGAGAAGCAAAGTCAGGACATTAATCCTTTCGCGGCTTTGTTTGGTATGGGTAGCAAAAAGAAGAAACCTAAGAAATCTAAGGATGGTAAGGATGAGGCTGTTGCTCCGGAGGATATTAAGGGCGATAATTTCGTTGAGAAGATGGCACGTGGTGAGGCTGGTATTAAAGCTGCTGACTTTTTGTATTTGGCATTTGATATTTACAAGAAGGCCCACAGGATGGCTTCTGTTTCTGGAGAGGGATTCGATAGTTATGACGAAGAAAAGCTTGATGATTATGCCGAGGGTGGCGATGTTGGACTTACGGATATATTTAAAGGCAAGGATAGTCGTATTTGAGATTATAAGAATTCATTAGTAAGATAAATAAAGTAGATTTCTATCTAATTATATGATAAAAAGTAATAATTTAGCTGAAGACATCGAAGATATCGAAGATGCGGTTGAGGAAGTTGTTGAAGATGCGGTTGAGGAAGTTGTTGAAGTAGATGGTGGAATTTTTGATGAAGATTTGAATGGTGTAGAAGGAGCTGTTAGTGATTTTGATATAGGTACTACTCTTTTGAGTGTTGCGTCTCCTGTTGATAGTTGGGCTGGACAGAATTTGGAAGAGAAGCTTAGTCGTGAGCTTGTCGAGAAAGATTGGGGGGATGATGAGAAGTTTGTTGGTACTGATGTTTATACTCCTGGCGAGCCTAGTGATGTTTACGGTGCCACTACTGAGGGTGATGTTTATAGTGCTTCAACGGGTAGTGACTTATATGGTACTTCAAGTGGAGGCGATTTATATAGTGGTTCGGGAGGAGGTGGCGCTTATAATACTGGAAAGGGCGATGGTGTAAGCTATGATGTGCAGGCAGGAGGCAGTAAACATATAAAGAGTTTTGACGAAGTTAAGGATAACCGTCGGACTGGTAGATCTATGTTAGAAATTGCTGGCTTCGAGGATAAGAATAAGCAGAAGCATCGTGATGAACATAGTTTTGTGAAGTATCAGGAAAAGGGATCTATATAGTTTTGAGATAGTTTTATATAATATATTTGATTTGTGTTTTTAGTAATAAGATGGGTGACAGTACTAGTAATTATGAAAGTTTCTATCAAGGTGGAGGGAGTTCTTTTAATCCGGATTATGGAAATTTTACAGGGTTTCGAATGAGTGGTGCGCAGTTAGGTTTTCCTGGTAGTACACAGACTGCTAATCAGCTTGGTGAAACTGTTAATGGGATAAAGTCAGGTGCTAAGGCTTTTGAAGTTACTATGTTGCAGGCGGATATGGCCGAGACAATTCCTAAGCAGCATTTTTCTGAGATGAAAGCTTTGATGAAATTGACTGGCGTTAAACCTTCTGTTCATGGACCGATGATTGATCCTGCTGGTTTTGATGAAAGAGGAAATTGGGGAAATGGTATTGGTCGTGCAGACGCTGAACGACGAATGTTTGATACTTTAGAAAAGGCTTCGATGCTAGATAGTAAAGGAAGTGTTCCTGTTGTTTTTCATTCTTCAGCTGGTGCACCTGGTGCTGAGTTTAGACCCGGAAAGAAAGAGTGGGGAGAGAAGGGAGAGATTATGGAGAAGGGAGCCATGATCAACCAGGAGACGGGTCAGGTGTCTATGATGAAAAGAGATTTCAAATTTAGGCCAGATAGTCCAGATACTTTAGAAAAGGGTAAACACGGTGGGCCTGCCGGTGTTTTGTTTAGTGCTGAGGGTTCTGTTGGTGCTGCGAATAGAGGAGAGTGGGAAGGTAGTATGACTGAAATTGCACAGATGAATAAACATTCTGAAGAAATTATGGGCGCGTCTCATGCGAGGATAAGAGCATCTATGCCGGAATTGAAACCAAATCAGCTTTATACTGCTATTTTAGATAAAGATAATACAGCAGTTGTTGATGGTAGAACGGGGCAAAAGATAGCTGATATTGATCCTGACAGTACCCAGTTGAGAGATTTTAATCAAATCAAAAAGGCTGGACTTTTCCTTGAGAATGCTGAGCTGTCTTTTAATGGAGCGTTTCATAAGGCGTATAAGTATGGATCAGACAAGCAGAAAGAGGAATTGAGAAAATTATCTAAGGATTATCATAATAAATTGGGAAATTTACGTGGTGGAGCCTTTGACCCTATGTTTAAGCAAGATATTTTAGACGCGAAAGTTACTGAACTTGGGAAGATAACTGAGGATCAGTGGGAAATCAGGGACGGTAGGTGGACTAGGAAAAAAGATTGGGGTACGCCACAGATTTACAAAGAGTCTAATGAGTTTGCCGCGGACAAAGCAGCAGAAACTTTTGGTAATTTAGCGAAGAAATCTTATGATAAACTTGGTGGAGACAAGGCACCGGTTTTGGCTATTGAGGCGATCCATCCCGGAACGGCTTTGGCGGGTACTGATGATATGATTAAGTTGGTTAAAAAGTCTAGGAAGAATTTTGCGAGACAGTTGATTGATGATGAGGGTTTTTCGAAAGAAGAGGCAAAGAGAATTGCTGCCGAGAAGATTGGTGTGACCTGGGATGTTGGACATATTAATATGATTAAGAAGCATGGGTTTACTGATAAGGATGTTGTAGAGCAGACGAAGAAAATTGCACCGATGGTTAAGCATGTTCATTTGACTGATAATTTTGGTTTTGCGGATACACATCTTGCGCCAGGAATGGGAAATGTTCCGATTAAGAAAATTCTAGAGCAGCTAGAGAAAACTGGGCGGTTTGATGAGATGAGGAAGATTGTCGAGGCTCCTTCCGTTGTTCAGCATTTTAAAACATCACCACATCCTCTTACTTTGGCAGCTTTTGGTTCTCCTATTTATGGAATGAGTAGTGGAGCTGGTTGGAATCAAGCTAATCAGATTCAGGGTTCATACTTCGGTGGTTACGGGGATATTAATCCGCAAACGCATCATTCTTATTTCGGTGCTGGGTTTACTACAATGCCGGTTGAACTTGGTGGGAATATGCCCGGTGGAGAGTCGCGATTTGGCGGGACGCCGATGAACTAACATTTATAAAATGGAATTACTATGGAGGAATAAGAGATGGTGAAAAAAGTTGTTAAAACTGCTGATGGTAAGAGAGTTAAGGTGAGGGAGATAAAAGAAGAATCTCCGACTTTGATGATTACTGATGAACGTGAGATTGCCTTAGATTTTGCCACGAAAACTTATAATAAATTTGACCAGATGATTAAGTCAATTGTTTTGTTTGGTTCTTCGGCTAAGAAAACAGCAACGCCTGGTTCAGATATTGATATTATAATTATTATCGACGACGTTTCGGTTAATTGGGATGCTGAATTGATTGCATGGTATCGTGAAGAGCTTGGCAAACTTATTCGGGTGAATCCATATTTGAAAGCTTTGCATATTAATACTGTTAAATTATCGACGTGGTGGGATGATATGTTGAGAGGCGATCCTATTGTAATTAATATTTTAAGATATGGTGATGCTTTGATTGACCATGGTGGATTCTTTAATCCGTTAAGGGTTTTGTTGAAAGAAGGGAAGATTAAATCTACTCCGGAATCGATTTACACCTTATTGCAAAGGGCACCTGGACATATGACACGGGCAAAGCAGTCGATGCTTGCAGTTGTCGACGGGCTTTATTGGACTATGGTTGATTCTGCGCATGCGGCTTTAATTGCTGCTAATATCATGCCGTCTTCGCCAGAGGCTATTCCCGAGGTCTTGACTGAAAATTTTGTGAAGACTAAAAAATTGAATAAAAAATATGTTGCTTATTACAGAGATCTTCATGAGGTTGCCAAGAGGATTGTCCATGGGAAGTTGACAACTGTTAAAGGTAAAGACTTGGATGCTATGTTTGAGAAGACCGATTCTTTCCTTGGCGAAATGGCTAAGCTGGTGGATACTTTAATTGACGAGAAGGGTTCTGCTTTGAAGATTTAGGATTTCTTTTTGTGCTTTTCTGTTTCCCTTATTACTTCTTTAGTATCTTCTCTTGTACCTTCCTGATCTCTCCGTTTCTGTTCAAGTCGAAGTTTCTCCAAACCTTTCTTTTCAATAAAATTTTCCCTTTCTTGTTCGCTTTGATCGTTTGTAGGAGCTTCCTTTGGACCGCTAGAGCTTTTTCTTCCCGAGCCACTTTCTCTTGCTTCCCTTTTTGATCTCTCTCCAGATTTTTCTTGTGTTTTCTTAGGCTTCTTGATACTAGGTTTCATTTTTTTCATTTCATCCTTCATAGAGGTTTGTGAGATGTCATACCTTTTATCTGCGATTATGTCTGATAATCTGATTTCCATTGGTTCGTATCCCTTCTTCTCTCTTATCTGTTGCACAGCAATTGTTGCCAATTCTCTTGTGAATTTCTTTAAATTTTCAGCGTCTGGGTATTTCTCGTTGTAGTGTTTCAAGTCCTTTACATCTTCCTTAATTAATTTAGCGTATTTCTTTGCATCTAATCCAGCTGCTTCATATTCACGGATACGTGTAACTACCTTCTCTCGTTTCTTCTCTCTCTTCTCATCTTCCTTTCTCATTTGTTTTGCTGAATCTTTCAAGAATTTACCTCTACTTTTTCCTTCGTATTCTTTTATTGCTGCCACGGCTTTTCTCTGTGCACTATTTTGTCTAATTTGAATAAACTCATCGGCGAACATTGTCATATAATGTTTCATAACTCCGCTTTCGTTTTTTAATTGGTCAGTCATATATTGTTTTGTGTCTTTTGAAATTTCTTCTAGTTCCTCTACGGATTTTCTTACAACCTTTCTTGCCCTTTCGTATTTAGGACGATCTTTGTTTGATTTTTGCGGGCAGTATCTAAAAGCTAAGCCTATCTGTCCCTCGTCGTCTAATTCTTTTATAAGTTTGTTAGTATGTTTGCAAATATATTCAGATAAATCTTGATTACCACCTACGAATCTAGCTTTCTTTCGGAATTCTAAGTCCTCTGTTGTATATTTGTAGGCCTTGTCGCCTGTTATTTTTCTATATTCACTTAATCCTTCTTTTGAGTATACATCAGCTACTTCAAGTCTTGATAATTTTTCTACGGTGTCGACTAAGTAGGAAGAATTGAAATCTCTTTTAATCTTTCTTTTTCCACCTTTACTTTCAACTAATTTACCCAATAATTTGTCTAATTTCATAGTTTTAATAGGGGTTTATTCTTTAAAAGCTTTTCTATTTGTCGTATCTATGTAGTAGTTACAATATTTGGCATTTTAGCGGAATATGTTAGATTTACGTGTAAATTAGTTGAAAATGTCTTCTTTTCTTGGCTTGTCGTCTTTTGGAGCTTCGTCTGGATTCTCTAATTCTTGGTTGTGTTTAATCCTGGGCTCTTCTTCTGGATTTTGCGGATTTAGAACAGCATCTTCTTCAGGTCCATTCTTGGGCTCGGTTTTATGTCCCGGGTCAGATGTGTCTGTTGGAACGGTTGCTCCTGATTCACCCATCTCACTTCCTTCTTCTATTATTGTATCTACTTTTAGCGTTTTCTCTTCTATTTTTATTTTTTCCTTAACAGAATCGATATTTCCTATTTTTTCAATTTGTTTATTTTCTCCAGTTTCTAGTTTGTGTATTAATTCTGATATTTCTTTTGCTACATCTGCGTTTACTGAGATTGAATCGATACCTTGTTTGACTAGGTATTCCACCATTTCTGGCTTTGAACCAGCTTGTCCGCAGATTGAGGTTTCAACTCCTTGTGATCTACACTCTCGGATTACTCTAGACATTTGTTTTAAGACCGCCCAGTTCATTTCGTTGTAGATATATTGTACGTCTTCGTTTCCTCGGTCGATTGCTAAGGTATACTGTGTTAAATCGTTTGTTCCAAAAGATATGAAGTCGATTCCTTCTTGGCAAATATCTTTAATTAGGATTGCTGCGGCTGGAGTTTCAACGGTTATTCCGACTTTTATATTATCAATTCCTAATTCGTCCATGATTTTTTTCGCCCGTTTTACTTCATCGGTTGAAATTACACCTGGGAACATTACACCTAATTGGTGTCCTTTATCCGCTAGTTCTTTAATTGCGCTCAATTCTGCTTTGAATATTTCTGGGTGTTTTAGCGAGAATCTTATTCCGTGATTGCCAAGCATTGGATTTTTCTCAATTTCTTTTGGTGCTCCAATTAAGTTTGAGTATTCATCGCTTCTAATATCTGAAGATCTTATCCAGATTGGTTTTCCTGGAAATGTTTCTGCAATTTCACCAAGTCCTTTCTTTAGCATATTTTTGTATTCGTCTAATTTTCCTTCCTCTTTGTATGACAGAGGATGTTTTCCTGCGGTTGCAATTAAACTTTCAAGTCTTACTAGCCCCACACCGTCGGCTTTTGTCTTTGCTGCTCGCTCTGCGAATTGTGGAAGATCTACAAGAACTTTGATCCTTGTTTTTGTTTCTACGATTGGTAATATTTCCACAGATTTATTTTCTGCGACTCCTGAGAAGACTTTTCCATGGAATCCGTCTATTGTGATTTCGTCGCCATCCTTTAGGACATCTAGTGCGTCTTGTGCTCCAACAATTGCTGGTATACCCATTTCCCTTGATACGATTGCAGCGTGTGCTGTTATTCCACCTTCGGATGTTAGGATTGCTGCGGCTTTTTGCATCGTTACGACCATATCCGGATTTGTCATTTTCGTTACGAGAATGTCACCATTTTTTATTTTGTTTAAATCATCCATTGAGTGAATTATTTTTACCACTCCCGATGCTACTCCTGGTGAAGCGGCCATTCCTTGTGTTATTAATTGCCCATCAATTTCCGATTCTTCTTCTTTTGATTCTTCTTTCAGTGTCGTGATTGGTCGGGTTTGCAAGATATAAAAATCTTCATTCTCAATTGCGAATTCAATGTCCTGTGGTTTCTCATAATGTTCTTCTAATTTTATTGCGTAATCTGCTAGCTGTTTTATTTCGTAGGTTTTCAAAACTCGTTCTATAGATTTTTCCGGAGTTAGTGTAATTGTCTTTGTTTGTCCGCCTGCGGTTCTTACGACTGCTACTTTTTTATCTGCTACTTCCCCACCTAATATTTCCAATTCTCTTGATACGGTATATTGGTCTGGTTTTATTTTTCCCGATACGATTCCTTCGCCCTGGCCGAATACAGATTCGATTAATATTTCATCGTTGTTTTTTACGGGATGATGCGAGAAGATTATTCCTGACTTATCAGAGTTTATCATTTTTTGGACGATTACTGCGATGCCGACTAATTCTTCGTACCCTTTTTTCTTTCGGTAGTAGAATGATCGTGCTGTAAAAATTGAGGCGAAGCATTCTTTGACCTTTTCTATTAGTTCTGGGTTTCCTTTTATGTTGATGAATGTGTCTTGTTGTCCTGCGAATGATGCGTCGCCGGAGTCTTCCATTGTTGCTGAGCTTCGGACTGAGACGAAAATTGGTTCTCTTGCTGATCTTAGAATTGATAGTGCGCCTGGTGAATCTTGCATTCCTGATAGGTCAACATTGAAGTTGTCATATGCTTCGATTATTTCGCTTTGTAGTTTTTCAGGCATCTCTGCGTTGATTATTAGGTCTCGGATTTCTTTTGATCGCTCTGTTAATTTATCTGTGTTATCGACGTCGATTGAGTGCGCGATGTCTTTTATCTGTTGTTCGAGCTTCGTTTCTTTGAGGAAGTGATAGAATGCTTCGGTTGTTATGACGAAAGCTGGTGGGACTGGGAAATCTGAGTTGAACATTTCGCCGAGGTTCGCGCCTTTGCCGCCTGCGATGGACGCATCGTCTTTAGAAAGATTAGAGAGCCATTTAATGTAGTTATCACCCATAACAGAGTGAGGGTGGAAGATTATATAAAGTTTGTTGTAATTATTTACTTAAGGATTGGTTGAGCTGTGTGTTATAACATATAGGTTGTATAATATATATTGTAATGTATATGTTAGAGTATATAGATTCAGTCAAATTTTTTTGTTAGTGTTATATTGTGTAATATATATATTGGTATATAGTATATTGTAGTATATAGGTTGGGCCAAAAAAAAAGCACCCCTAGCAAATCCGGAGATTCGAAGGGGGGCTTTTTTTAGGTTGATTTACTCTGTTGCTAACTGGCCAATGAACAAAGGACTATTCCAAAAACGGCAAAGAGACCCCATCCAAAAATAGGCGTAATCAGCCACATTATAAATGGTTCACTTTCTGCACATATGCTATATGTGAGAGTACATACGAGGGTTATTATTAAACCACCGAGGCAAACTTTAAGGAAATCAATTATATCAAAATCTTTATTGTCAATACATTCCCTGTGTCCGTTTTCCATAATTACCTCCTTTCCAAGGTTATTATACAAGTAGTTTTTTATTAAAAGCAATTTCTCTGCATATTTTGCAGGCTCCAATTGGAGAGGAAAGTTTTTTGTCGAGCAATATCTCTCCAGTTATTCTTTCTCGGAAAGACCTTGATCTTCTAAATAATTCCTCCAAGCTATCTTTGCCCAGTTCCCCAAGGTGCATCCCTTTGATTGCAATACAGTTACAGAATGGATATACTTTTTTGTCGCAATCGATGATTATTTTGCGAGGGGGCTCTATGCCAGAAAACATTGGGCAGTAGTTGGCGAAAAACCCGTCTTCAAGAAGTTTTTCTGCACGGCCGTCATAGTGTATGAGGAAGTAATAAATTCGAAAAGTTTTTACCTTCTTTCTTTTCTTTCCCCAGCCTACCCATAAAATATCTTCAAGGATAGCGTCTTCGACTATTTCTTCCATTGGTATGAAACCGCGAGTATCAGTGTAAGCCTCTGTATATTCGGGATCGAGTTTTTTTGGAAGGGCCAACCAGGGGTAGAAACGTTTTTTGCGGAGAATCTTTTCGAGCTGCTTGTGGGTTTCTTTAAGGTTCCCACAGTCTGCAGCTGATTGAATATAGAAGTGTTTCGCCCTGGAGTTTAAGAGAAGCTCGAGGGTGTTTTCAATTCTCTCCGGAAAAGATTTCGCGTAACCGTTAAAGCTTATGCCGAAATCAACTTTATTGACGTATTTTCTTTCCAGCAGTTTCTTGAACAGCTTAATTTCAGGGTCACTGGTAAGGAATCCGGAGGAGATTATGCCGATACTTTCAACTTTCTCACTTCTTCCCAGGACATCAAAGATGTCAAGGATTTCGGGGTTCATGAATGGTTCTCCACCGGTAATTGCGACTCTCTTAATTTGTTCAGAGCTGAATTCGCCATATTGTTCGAGCAGGTCGCTAACATCTGAAGCTTTTAGATAGGGTGAAGGTTTGTCTACGCAACTCATGTAGCAATGATTGCATCCACGGTTGCACCGTTTGGTTACATTTAGGGTTATGCGAATACTGTCTTTATTTCTTGCCATTTTTCTTTACCCGTTCCTTTCCGTTTTGTAGTTTGTTTTGTCAATTATTATATTTAAAGAATAAATTTCATTCTATTTTTTTTAAGGTAAAGGCAAAACCCCTATCGTGAGGACTAGGGGCTCGCAGGTTTGGTGCGGTGTTTACTGTTGAGGCATCAAGCCTTGATCAATAAGCTCTTTGCACTCGTCACACGGATTTTTTACCGGGTTCGACCGCGGGTCATAATCCTCGGGTTTGACATCTTCGGCGCCGCAATGCTGACAATAAAAATACATTGGCGATCCGGCGTATAGGTCTGCGTTGTTCTTCCGGACTATCGTGCTGTTTTTTTCTTTTCTCTCCAGGAATTCCCGGATGGCTGTTTGTTGAGCTGTTTCAGTATCTTGCATAGGCTTTTAGCCTCCATGATTGAAGTGAATTTTAAGTTTCGGTTTCAGTTTGATGATCTTTCGGCGGGCCTCTAACTAAATTGTCGGCGGATTGGTTTCTTTTTTGTAGGCTGTCGGCAATGCAGACGCCATACAAAAGTCCCAGGGCTATGTTCGGATTTGTACCGCAACTCTTTCCGAGGAGCGGGAATTCCATCTCGTCCAAAACTTCTGGGATGTAAAGGTCCGCTAAATCTCCAAGTGTGGGGAAGACCTTTTCTCGTGGTTCTAAAATTGCAACCAGTTCAGCCCCGGCCATCGATATTAATTTGCTGATGTTCGAGTCTGATTGATTGTCATTGACAATTAAGATTGGTACGCCAGTGGGTAGGTCTGTTGCACGAAGAAGATCGATAATGCGTGACGAGCCAGAGGTGCCGGGTGGCTCTATCACAAGTAATACTGTTTCCATTTTGCCACCTCCTTCCATGAGGTTAAATTAAAGCCCCGCACAAATCCGAAGAGATGAGGGGGCTTTTGTTATACCTTCTTATCCATCGCCTTACTTGCTGGGAGGAGACATTCTTGTATCTGACAATGGATACTTTCCTTCAGAAATCTCCCTTATTGCTGTTTTTCTCAATGCTTCTTCGGTAATTCTAAGCGGCCGGGTTTTTTGGGCTCATTGTAAAACTCCGTTAACATCATTAACCCTAGTGCTTCAGCTTCGCCACCGCAGGGTGCCAACATGACGGCAATCTGGACTTCCTCTTTTGTGTTGATTTTCTCCAGCTCTGCCAGCGATAGTGATTCCCAATGGAGTAATGCGACGACGACAGCATCCCAAGGTCCCCCATGAAACAGCGCTTTGTTAAGTATTATATTGAAAAGGAAAGCGCCCTCAAGTGAATTGATTGGGGGGTATACCGGAACCTCTTCTAATACAAATTTCTTTTCAAATTTACCGAAGTTAAAACCGTTATAATTCAGTATTTTTTCTATTAATAATTCTAGCATGACTCCCCCTTTCTAATTTGGGAAGTAAGCCCCTTCTTAGTTTCAAGTCAGGGGCTAGTTGATTTTGCCAGCATCTCTTCATCCAGCGTTTTGAGCTCCTTCTTTAGGCGCCTGAATTTCCTCAAGCATGCAATGAGTATACCAAGGCAGACGAAGAAGCCAAGCACTGAAGCAGATACTATGCAAATGTATTGACCGGTTGTCCATTTAACCACATTCAGGGCAAGGGCAATAATTATAATTTCGCATACCAGTGGCCAGATGGTCAAAAGAGTGTTTTCCTTGGCCTTGGCTTTGGCCTTTGCGAGTCTCGCCCGTTCTTCTGCTTTTATAGTTACTATCATACCTTACCTCCAGTTTGTTCAATAATGTGAAGCCCCTTTCTCAAAAATCAAGTCAGGGGCTAGTTAGTGTTACTGTTCCAGTTTGTCTTGTTCTTTGTCTACCCAGCCTTGCCACAGGATGATGCTTTCCCGGATGTCTGTTGCTTTGGCTTCTGATTCGGCGAGGTATATTTCCTGCCTGTCCAGATATTTCACACTTCCACCGGCTAAGATTTCACGGCGCAGATTTCTGACGTTTTCTTCAACATTCTTGAGAGTGGCGGTTGCTTTTATAATCCGGGCAAGGTTCTTGGCGACGTTAGCCCTGATTCGGTTTCTCCAGCTGCTCTGTTTCTCTCTCCAATGAGCATCGTGTTTCTTTCGGATCCTCTGTATTTCTTCGTAGATTTCATTCTTGTGTTTCGTGATCATTTCATGCTTGTTTTCGTGTATGTACTTATTGGCCTTGGTCAGCAGCTGTCCGTAGTGCTTGAGAAGAAGAGTGCTAGGAGGAGTCCCAACATAAGCATCCGCAGCTATTACATTTTTTATAATAAAGTTGTAATGTTGCAAGGATTTGCGAAAATTAGCTCTATCCTGCAGACTCTTCGCGCGTTCGCAAGCCTGTTCTTTCAGTGCCCACAGCCGGTCTCGGTCTGCTTTAAGCAGTCTTTCATCAAACATCTTCAGTACTTCCCTGACATGTGCCCAAAATTTCTTTGATATTTCATTGGTCCATATGACACCATTGCTTGGCGGCATCATTAAACCGAGTTTCGATTCAATGCGCTTTGCATTTTCTTTTGCCGGTCCAACCCATTCGGGTTCATGGTTTTGGCTCATTGTATTATTCCTCTCTTACAGAATCGTGAAAAGTAAACCCCGGCTAAATATGATAAGGGGTATGATATTTTCATGCTGGCAATTTATTTTAATTTGGTTTTGGAGCGCGCATATTTATTATGTTACTCAAGTCCAAATCAGTGAATTTTCCAATTTGATATGAAGGATGTTTAATCTCCTTGATTTTAACTCGCTGACTTATATTGTGAATACTGAGGCTTTCCCGAATCTCTTCTTCTGGCACGCCCGTGTCTTTAGATATGCCTTGAATCTCAAACGTTTTCATTGCTGTTCTCGCTTTCATCGTTAAATGATTTCATTACTTGAGCCTCAAATCCCTATTGAGATGAGGCTACGATTGTTGGTGCTGGTCATGGGATGGAGATATCGACCAGATGTCCTTTATATGGAATTTCGCGCTTATCGTTGTGCACGGCATCCATCGCCTCTTTGATCAAACCGAGGGCGAAAAAGACAATCCTATAGTCGACATATTTACCCTTGACTCTCTGCCACTTGTCACCGTACCGGTCAAAGATTCGGAGTTTTTTACCGCCCCCTTTGCTCGAGTAAGTGCAAGAGATGCTGGACCAGGATCCATCTTTCATATATTGCTCCAGGCTTGTGGATCCAGTGACTACGGTTTTTACATAATACGGTTTGTCACAATCTCCAAGGTATACTTTGCTTTGAACTCCAATCTGCAAAGAATCCTTTAGTATTACAATCATGACATTATAGCCGTCGATTTCCCCGATGAACAATCTATTGTCGGGCTTCACTTCGACAGCAGTGTTTGTAGTATTGCTATCAGCACTAGTCTGACTAGAAGCAATCAGAAAAAGCAGGGTAATAAAAACAAATGGGAATGCAATTATCGTACAAAGTGGTTTATTTTTCATGGCGTTTATCTCCTTTCTGAGAGATATAGTGGGGTTTGTTTCTTGGCTCTTAGTTGAACCATTTTATGTTGTTCCAGTTGACTTCACCCTCAACAGTGTGTTCATGGGAACGAACCAGTCCGACGATCCAGTCACACTGCTTGTAGCTGCCGAGATATTCCAGCGCGCTGCCATAGTTAAAATAAATAACGACGTCTTCTTGGAGGGTACATTCTCCACCCGGTCCGACGACATAGTTACTGACCTTGTGAATGTCAAAGTGAAAATGTCTTCCCGTTTTGGGATCTGCTGCGATTTTAGCCAGGATAACTTTCTTGATATCTGACATACCCTTTTCCTCCATGTTATATAGGGGTTTGTTAACTGTCGTGGTTTTAAACTGCCCAGTTGCCTTCGGGGTCCACGCCGTTATTGCAATCGCGGTCCATCATTTCAAAGGCATCTTCGGCTTCTTTTGGCAATTTAGTGCGGTTCGCAAGTTCAATGTCCAGAGTGTTTATACCGGCTTCGAAGCGCGCGTCTGCCATGTCTGTGTCTGCGAGGGGAGCGAACTTCTTGGATTTGAGTTTCATTGCGAATTCTTTTGCCATCACGGGATCATTGCCGGCATCAGCGAGGTTCTTACAAAGTTCCTTATACTCGTTGAGTGTAATTGCCAACAGCTGTTCATCAGTTTTTCTGTCCAGATCTTCTTTCTTTTTCATGACTCTACCTTTCCTGTGTATTGCGTTTAACTGGTTATTAGGCCGCTTGGGGTTAATTCTATGGAATCTTCCCTTGCTGGTCAGCTGAATTTAATTGTGGTGCCGGGGGGAAGGTATCCGGTGTCAATTCCCATCCTGGTGAGGTGTGACATAACTTCCATGCCGGTTATCTTGTCATCGAAATCATGCCGGAACGAGCTGTTTATTTCAAACGTTACGTCGGCATCCGCGCGCTCCTGTGTCTTCTCAGTTTCTGAAAGCTTCTTGAAAAACTCACGGAGTGCAATCGCGAACAATTTCGCTTCGTTCTTGTTGCCAGCCTTCAGGGCTTGTTTAAGTTCATCGAGATATTCCTGATATGTTTTTTTCAGGTCTTCCATAGTTCTCACTCCTTTCATAAAATGAGTATACCGTTGTTGGTATACCTTGTGGGTTTAATACTATAGCCGATTTTCTATCTCAGCTATTTTGTCTAGTATTATCAAGACCACTTCCAGATCTACGCCAGGAAATTCATCAAGCACTTTTTTCCAATCTTCGGCGGAGGTTTCATTAAAATCAAGCATCTTCGCCACAGTATCCTTTTGTAGTTTGCTGCCGTCGCGTGTGCTTCTAAAAACTATCATGCACTCATGAGGGTTGCTTGCAACTTTCAGCATTCTCTCTAACGTGCACTCTTCTTGTTCATGAGAGTAAGGGTTTTCAATCCTCTTGCTCAGCTGTTCGAACGTGAGCTCTCTGTTTCTCGCCGCATACATGACTGCTGCAAGGATAATAACCGCGATGATTCCAAATAATAACTTCTTCTTTTTCATAACTTTACATCTCCTCATAAAAAGGGACGCCGTTGTTAGTATCCCCGCGAAATATTAATCTTTTAATCCCAGCGCTTCCTCGGCCATGTCCAAGAAGAAGGTCTTGGGTTTTTCGTCTTTTCCGAGTCTGAGCATATCCAGGCTAGTTGCAGCCCACTTGATTGCATATATTGCCTCTTCCTTGGCCAGTACGCTGACGTGCCACCATTTCATAACTTCTTTAGCTTCGGGAATCAACAGATCTGCTTTGGCTTTTATTTTCTTTGCCATGCCGTCGGTGCACATGTCTAACAATGTGGTAAGGATTCTTTTCCTGTGCTCCAGACATTCATCAAAGCTTGATGCGAATTTTATGAACTCTTGGATAACGTTCATGGGAGGGTCTGTCTGTTCGCCCAAATGACCCCTTAATTCAATCACGTTATTCGACAGAGTTTTCAGTTTCTTGATTTGCTTTTTGCATCCGCGAATGGACCACATTTTTACGCCGGCGAATATAAGCAAGAGCAAGCCCAAGATGAACATGGCGGCAGTTGTGCCAGGGTTAATTATGTAATTACATGGACGGCCAAAGAAAGCGGACAAAACCCCTTCGGGATATGCGAGAAAGTGTGAAATTGCGATTAAAAGTGCGATAGCAAAGACCCTCCTTACCATGTCGCACTTTATGCCTGTTATATCCGACTTAATCATTATATCTATATCTGTCTGTTTCATAACTTTACCTTTCCTGTGTAAAGGGGACGCCGTTATTGGTATCCCCCGTGATAATAAGCGCTACTTGATGCCGAACGCATTTTTTAGCAGTATCGAAGTGGGGCCGTCATCTTCCCATTCACTAACCAATACTTTGGCCCTGGAGACGGAATTCGATTCACCGTATTTCTTTTCCCCGTCAACATATGCTGCGATGATGCGCATCGTTTCGTGGTTTTTGAAGATAAGCCCACTTGCTTTAAGGTCTTCTTCCACTTTCTTGACGGTTTCGTTGAATCGGTTTCCTGAAAGTCCCCACTTGAATGCTTCGGACATCTTTACAATAAATCTGTCCAGGCTGCAGTGTTCGACGTCATCGAGTGATTCCACTACTTTTGAGCCGCTGCTGCGTCTGTTTAAATCCTTCTTACAGGCTAGTATACCCATTATCAGGAGTCCTACAAACACAGCGGTGAAGATTGCAAGCATAACTAGAAGTTCATAATTGCAATTTTCGCCTTTGTTATTTTCAGCGATAGCGCCCCATGTCGTGGCGACAATAGCTGCTACGTTTAGGGTTAACGGGAATATAAACGAACCAATCCCACCCTTGCCTATTTCGTTTGTTACATACCTTTTTGTTTTTTCAGCTTTCATTGCACTAATCCTCCGTGCGTATTATGGTTTTAACAATGGCCGTTATTCAAAACGACGAGCTGCATGTTTTCTTTCTGAAACGCATTCTCTTCGAAACGCGCTGCCGAATTGAAAAGACATATGCCGAATGGCGCAGCCATATAGCCGGTGTTGTCATAAACTCCCATGGGTGTTTCAAGGAGATCCATGAAGTCGAGGGCTGAAAATTCCAGGCCGCGGCGATAGAATACACCACTGGGTCCGGCAAACCAGTCACTCAGCTCAGGATGCTCACCGAGATCTACTTCTACACCGACGATGTTGATGCCAGAGAACTTGTCTCCATTCTGGAGGACAGGGCCGTCGGGTCCGACTTCCCATTCGTCGTAATTGTGTTCCTTAAGGAGTGTTATCTTGCCGTGCCGGTCTACCAGGATAAAGTTTTTATCCATACAGATGTAGGCTCCGAGCTTACCGGCGCGCCACTTGGTGAACGTAAATGTTCCAATATGTTTAGCGACTCCATCGGCACCTATCCAGAAGAATTCATTTCCGATACTGAAGAAGCTACCATAATTTCCGCCGTCGAAGTATTCAAAAGCGTGCCATCTGTTGCCAAGTGCCATCGGTTCATCGTCCCACAGGACTCGGTGGAAGCGATTGTCTCCACCGAAAAGACCGCAGCCGTAAAGGTAATGGACACCAGCGCGGTAATGTTCAAACTCACGGACTCCGAGTCTGATAACGGATTTTGTTTCTGCTCTTTTGACAAGATCAGTAAAGCTTCCCGTTACTACTCTACCTGTAGGTGTAAACATAGTTAATATTTTTTCCATAACGATCCCCTTTCATGGGATGTGTTGCTGGTTATTTATTAGAAGAGCGTTTTGTTCTTACTGTGATACCCTGCATAACATCTGTTTTGACAACAGTGCCTTGGTTTCCAGCAGTGCAGCTGAAAGCCTTTGTACTCTGATTGTGATGGGTGCCGCCGTGAGTTTTTGCGGTTTGTGTTGCATACATGCTATGTTTCCGACGATTGCCAGCTGGGAATTTTTTAGCCATTGCGATTCTCCTTCGAATAATCATAGTGAGTCGGTTTGCTAACTTGCTGTTTGAGTTCTTTCTTGAGTGACTTCCTCACAAAGAATGATCTGATGACGAGGAATGCCAGAATGACTGCTGCTCCACCGAAAATTATGATTCCGGTCATCATGCTGCCTGTGGTACTGGCGCATGAGATGGTCGCTTTCGCTACTGCTCCGAAGAATATTGCGACTATAGAGAGAGAAATAATGTTGCTCGTTTCATCTCTGATCTTTTTTTTAAGATTTTTCATTGGGACACCTCCACATCAAATGTTTTAATATAACATTCTCTAATTGTCGCAACCGGACTGAAGTCGTTTGCAAAATTGACCGAGTTAAAAATCGCAGCACTCCATGTTATTGCCACAATTAGGAGCACAAAGATTAGGATTTTCCGGTTGGTTGGCTCGATTCTAAAATTCATATAAGTCTCCTTTCAAGAGATCATTGTTCTGATAATTAATTTTTAGTTCACCAATTAAACTAATGGGTGAAAATTAATTTAGTTCGTGAACTAAATTTAGGTCTCGCCCCGGGTTTGTTGATTGGAGCGAGACCGTGTGATTGACTGTTGTTATTCGGATATGAGATATTTAGCCAGCCTGTGTTTGGCAAGGATAGTCATAATGTCTCTAGTTGTCATCAGTTTCATTGTTCGTTCCTCCTTACATCTGGGTTAGTATTAAATTTATTTAGTTGACCACTAAACTAATTGATTAGAATTAGCTTAAGTTGTAAACTAAAAGGAAGGGGAAAGTATTAGGACGATCCCCTTCCTCACAGCAGTGTTTCAGTTACGCAGGTTCATCCGGAATGTTCGCACCGGTTGGCCCAAATTCACGAACAAAGACAGCTACAATTCCGAATTCGCGCTGCATCTTGATACCGATATACTCTTCGGTTTCAGGGTTATCGTAGAGCTGGATCGGCCGCTCTTTCCAGAGTTGTTTGTGTTTCTCGGCCGGTACACCGTTCTTTCTCAGGATCTCGCAGAACCGCTCAAAGCTCATCGGTTGGGGGGTTCGCATCCTTCGATCACAATACCCTTAATTGCATTGGCCTTGTGTACGCCTTCCTGCAGAGCTTTTTCAGCTTCGGGCGTATCGGGCACCGGCGAGTACACATCAAAAAGTCTTTGGATTTCCGATTTTGGCGCACCGGCCTTCAGCAGGATTGATTCAAAGCGTTCAAATGTCATCGACTTGGGCCGGTTTTCATTAGAGCTTGCGATGATCTCCGCAGTTTCTTTCAGAGCTTTTTCAGCTTCCGGCGTGTTCTCGATTGGCGCGTTACCGCTGAAAAACGCTTCAGCCGCTCCTTTCGATACACCGATACTTACCATAATCGCTACAACTTCGTTCTCTGTAAAATATTTCATTGCATTCATGATCTTGTTCCTCCTACCTTGGGTTTGTACTACATTAACTTCGGTGAATGAAACTTGTTATTATGTTCTCCTTTCCCTATATGGTAATAATATTAGTGACCTAATGTCCTTTCAATATTCAGGACTTTCGTCAACAGTTTCGCCTGTGTTTTCGGCGTGTCGAGCATGGTCGGCATCACATCAAAAAGCCTCGGAAAATTCATGTTTAGAGGTGCGCCGGCATTTATCAACATCATCCTAAAACGCTTCAGTGTCAACATCTTCTTCTTTGCTTTAGTTGCCATCGTTGTTTCTCCTTACTTCGGATTAGTGAAACTTATCTATTTGTATTTTCTTTTGCCACCAGTTGATAATCTTCCATAATTTTCTTGATTTCTGCTTCTCTGCGGTCACTGGTATTCAAGAAGGTATCAACATTTTTCTGAAAGGTCTTAATTGCTTCAGGTTCTTTTCTTTTCGGTGAGTTGTTCGTTGTAACTGTTGCAAACATAAGAATCGCTATCGTGGTGATAAAAATTTTCATGACGTCTCCTTTCAAAGAGAACGATGTGTTTAGGATTTCATTCTGGCGTTTGCTTCTGTCTGGGCGTTGCTGCCGTTTCGACAGTTTTCTTTGGCCACCATGATTTCTTCAGGTGTTTCGGCGGCGATTACTTCGAGCATTGAGGCCATGTCCCATCTTTTGCATGTGTTGTCCAGGGCTGGATTGTCGGGACTGGCTTTTTCACAGGCGGCCTTAAACTCAGCGGGTGTTTCGGCTGCGTTCATTTCGGCTATCAATACAGTCTCACAGTTACTGAAAAAGAACTTTTGCGCTGTTGTTGTTGAAGCCAGTAAGCCCGTTATTAATATAGCAGCTACAATTATTGTGATATTGATTTTCATGGATGTCTCCTTTCAGGAGATAAATAGATAAGCGTTTAGTTATAGATTTTGTCCAGTTTCTGGATGGCCAGGATTTTCGCTTCGCACCAGCCTTGAGGGGCGTTGAAGAAGCCCTCTATCAGCTCTTGCGTTCCTTCAGCTTCTGTTACTTCGGCCAGGGATTTTTCTCTCCAGGGGATTTCTTCTTCTTCCTGGAGAACTTCCTGCCATTTCACAAGAAGTCTTTGGAGGTCTGGATCAATTTCCCTCGAAAGGCTTTCGCTGTAACCTCTGAACATTTTTGCGCTAGTGGAATTCACCACTGTTTTTGAGAAAATTTCCATCCTTGCAGTGATTTCATCGGCCAGGCATGCTTTTGTTGCCAGCACACTTTCCTTGTCAAGAGGTTTAATATACGGAAGCCTATTTCCCTCTAGTACTAATTCGAGGTCAGTCTGGGAGATGCTGGTGCGTAGTGATAGTTCTTGAATAATATCCATGGTAAGGTCTCCTTTCAAAGAGAATAAAGTTTGATGTGTAATATATAATGTTTAAAACAATGCCACTATCCAATCTCTAAGCATAAGCCCTGCAAATATAAGTGTAGAACAAAATACAAGCCCAAAGAATAACGGAAGAAGAAAGCTACTCTCACCATAATGAGATGTTGCTTCGTCCCATTCAGCCCACCAACCAAGTGCTATTGATGCTATTATCAGTGTAATAAGTGTAACAATATTTTCCATTTGTTTTCTCCTTTTATATACGTATTCCGGTTATTAGATAGTTTAAAATACTGTTAAAATGCGCGCGGAATATGTTAATTTGGGTATTCCGGTTAGAATTAATGATTTTGACATAGTTAACACTTTAGAAAGAATGCTTGAATTACCGTATTCCGGAGCCATTTCCCGATTCTCGGGGAGGTATTTCATTTGAATAAAGATATTTTTGGTATCTTCATTTTTATTTCCACAAGTTGTTATTGTTGTTGCTAAATTCTGGTGTGAATTGTTGTTGTTGTTTGTTTTGTGTTCTGGTTTTGTGGATATGTGATAGTAATTAAATGTGATTTATTGATTTAGTCGGATTATTTTCTTCCAACCTTTGTCGTACTTTACTTCGTCAATTTTGATTAATCCTTTTTCCTCTAAAGCGTTCTTTGTCTGAGTTCCTTTTCTAGCTGAGAGTCCAATTTCTTTGTATATCCCAGTTGTGCTTAGAGTGTGATCTGGATTTTCTTGCAAAAATTCAAGGAAGACTTGCTCGTCTGGATTTTGGTCCATTTGTTTACACTTTGTAGTAACAGCAGTCTTTTTAACTGTTTTGATTAGTTGATTTTCGAAGACTTTATTTGTTGCGGCCATTATGTCAGTAGTTGTGTAATTACCCTGCTCTTTTGATTTGTCAAGAGTTTTTTCAACTTCTTCTAATGCTACACCAGCGTCGACATGTGCTACAATGTAGTCGTATATTGTTTGCTGAACTTCGCTTAAGTCGTCTGTTATCCTTGCTGGTTCTGGTGTTTCAACTATCTTTGTTTCAATAACTTTTGGCTCTTCAACTACAACTGGTTTTGGTGTTGGTTCAACTACTTTTGTCTTGATAATTTTCGGTTTTTCGATTGCTTTATTGAACTCTGGGTCAACCCCTTTAGCATAGTTTTTGCTTAATATCATTGCTTGCATCCTTGCCTTGATATCTTCGTTCGTTACGTTTTTTTCTCGCATTTCTACGTATGGAACTTCTACCAAAAACGGTAAGGTATACCTTTCTGCCAGTTTTACAATTGCACTTCCTACGGGTAATTGTGAGAAGTAGTTTCTTTTCTCTCTTAATTGCATAATATCACTAATCTCCTGGATATCTTGTGGTAACTGTTGCTGGAACGCAATGTGACATGCAGAATTACCCTTAACTGTGTCAGAGATTTTTGAGACGTGCTGGTCAAGACAGATAAGACTTGTTCCATACTCTCGCATTTCTCGGTAAATCATATCAGTTGTAGATTCGTTCGCGAAGTTTGTTGGTTTCTTTAGAAAAATATTATGGGCCTCGTCTACAATAATTGCGTGATCAAAACCGTGGCCAGCCTGGTTTTGTCTTGCTTTTTTCATCTTATAGACATATGTTAAAAGAAATTCACAGAAGAATGTTTTTTCAATATTACCTAAAGAGTTCAATTCCATAACTACTCTGTTGTCAAGTAATTCATTTACATCAATTGAATTTTCACCCTTGTAATTCACAGTCTTTCCAAATTCTCCGAATGTCAAAACTGTTGCAACTCTAAGAGCTGATTCAATCCAACCAGCCTCCCTGTTGTTTACTTTGTCCAACTTTTCTTCCAATCTCCATTTGATATGGTTCCATGTTGGATAGTTTTCTGAACCGTTATAGATGCCCCATTCTTTGAAGGCTTCGTCTAATGTTTCTAGAATTACTTTATGTACACCGAAAGACGCGGAGAAACTTTCAGTTAAAAGATCAGATAAAACGTTGATCCATTCTTTTGGAGCTACGCCTTTTGGTGGTCTATTAATATTAGTTTTGAATAAGTTACTTACTTTTTCATCACCGATTGTAAAGGTCATGATTCGGTTGTCTTCTGCAGACAAAGGTCTGAATGATTTCTTCCAATCGAAAATTAAGTATGGCTTGTTATGCATATTTAGAGCTTCAACTACTTTGAATGCGAAAGTTGTTTTACCAGAACCGGACATACCTGTAACACAAATGTGTCGTGGCCAATCTTGCTCTCTTAATGTAAAGTCGAATAACTTTCTTTTTGCATAGCTAACTGTTGCTAAGTTGTAAGTTCCGTCAATTTGCTCTTTTCTTGGAGGTTCTAATAGAACTCCTTTGTCCAATAATTGATTAAGATGTTTTTGATAAAGTGCGTTTAGAACATGAACAATTTCTTCTCTATCTTCTCGGCCATCTGCTACGGTATACTGAAAGTATATCTCGTCAATTTTCTTCCCAAAGACGGGTCTAAGCTTGTTACATATTTCCTCAACAGCTAATGGTCTTTCTATCATTGTCTCATATACTTTAATTTATTTAGAGAAGTATATGAGTCACAAGTTCTGTTAAATCCGTCACACTCAAGGCATCCCATTTTTTGGAATCCAGTTGCTTTATATTTGCCTTCTCCGTCGGCTAATTCATTATCCCTTTGGGTTCTGCTTGAGGTATAATGAAGACATTTGTCAGGATCTATTTTCTTAAGTCTTTCAAGTCTTGCGTCCATTTCTGTTTGATCCATTTTAATCACTTAAGATATTCCCAAGCATTTCTGATCGGGATTCTTTCTCATTTAGTTCCTTTACGCTTTCTCTCATTTCTTTCTTAAGTAAAGCGATGTCTCTCCAACACCCAACCTTTTCATTAAGTTGTAATTCAGAAATATCCATTTGTTTCTTTCTAAGTTCTGCTCTTTCTCTGGTAAACTCAGAATCATCTTCACCTTTTGGTGCGTTTTCCATTAAAAAATTATTAATATTTGTTTTCATACTTTCACCCTCTTTAATAAATCTTCGACTAAGAACATTTCTATCTTCGACCATAGTAACGATCTCTTTTACTCGGTCTTTTAGAGAATCTACTTTCGCTTTACCGACAGAACCGATTCCTTCAGACGTATTCCAGGTATTTCCTGTGTCATAGTCATTAGATATTCCGTTTTTGATAAGGTTTTCCATGTGATATTTTAGCGGAATACCCTTTATAAATGTTTTTATTTTGTTGTTACTCTATAGTTAGGACAGAATTATTGGAAGACTAAGATGTCTCTAGAAATGAATTGGTCTTCCCTGGATTCTAATATTGGCTTTATATAAATTCTTAATCCAGTCTTTTCTGCGATTTTTTCTGCATCTGCGTGTAATCTTCCGATCGTTGGAAATGTTATGGCTATTTTGGCTTTTGGCTTCTTTACGGTTTTGATTCTTCTTAGGATTGGGATCATATACGCTTCAAAATTCTGGATTATGTTCTTTGCCTCGTCTTCACTGGGTTTCTTTCTTAGGACCTTTCCTAGAGGGGTTTCTGTGGCTACTGCGGCGAATTGGAGGTCTGGGGCTTTTCGCGAGTCAATATTCTCGACCTTACAGTTGTTTTTAATGTCGTATTCTGATTTTAACCATTCTACGTTCTTTTTTGCGCCGACTGTTGCGTCCTTGTCCTTATCTATTCCATGGACATTCATTTTCTTAACTAGTGCTTCTTGGAGGATTCCACCGATTCCACAGAATGGGTCTAAAAGCAAGTCTCGTGGTTTTGCACCTGATAGGTTAACTAGGATTTTTGATAATCTTGGAGAAATTGCTAATGATTCTCGTCTGACTGGTTTGTTCATATCTCGGTTTTTAACGTCGCTGTCGTTGTAGTCTTGGGTTGCTCGGCCGAAGTAAATTGTTCCCTTGAATTCGTGGTAAAATAGGTAGAAATCTGCGTTTGGAATTTCTTGTTTGCTTCCGTCTTGGAATTTTATTAGTCTTTTACCGTGTTTGACTACGGCCTTCTTTTTTCGTTTTTTGAATTTGTCTTTGATTATTTGTATATCTTGGTTTCCGAAAACTGCGTATGAGAATTTGTCTGCGGGAACTATTTCGTCTTCTTCGATGTCTTTCGCGAGATCTTCAATTGTTCCTTCTGTTGTTACTGGTCCTAGCCACATTACGCCGCCGAATTCCTGAATGTCTATTTTTTCGTCGTCGGGAAAGTTTAAAACTAAGAAGTTTTCTTCGAAGAATGTTTCTGTGAATTCTCTGTTTCGTGCTTTTAGGAATTCGATTACTTCGTGTCTTGACAGTTCGGGGTTACGACCGAGGATAAAAAATGTTTTCATAGTTGATAGAACGAATTTGGGTTAATAAGGGTTTGGGACTAGAGAGTTATCTTGTTGGCAAAACGTACATTTTTATCCATTGTTGAAGTTTCTAGGCAATGTCTGTTTGTTTCCGATGTCTCTTCAATAAGTCTTTGTGTTTTTACTGTTTCTTTGTACATATTTCTGAAAGCTCGGATTGTTTTTCCGTCGACTCCAGAACCTTTGGCAATTCTCGTGTTGACGTTTTTTGGTAATACATATTCAGCTGTTGCCATTTTATCAACTAGTCCAGAAAGTTTTTCGTCTCGGAATACGTCAGGGAACTCACCCATGCCTTTTGTTCTCACACTTAGAGTATATGCTGCCCCACAGGCACCTAATTCCATCAGGTATACTGCATTTTGCTTGGTATAATTATTTCTCATAGAAGAATAAGGCGTAAATTCTTTATAAACCTTTCTATTTGTTGTTACTAGATAGTTGGTACAAACTTGGGATTTTGCAAGGATTTAAAAGGCTGGTTTTGATTGTTTTATTATGAGTACCCAAAGATGTCTCTGGCAATAGAAGAATAGATTCTTTTTTAGCTGGAGCGGGATTTTTCTGTGGTGCCTGTTTTTCAAAGATTCGAAATCCTAGTGTTTCGTGTTTTTGGGAAACTAAATTAGCGAAAGCGGGAGGAAAATATGATGGAAAATCAATCCTATAGTATAGGGCAAAAATATCGGTGGAGGGATTATAGAAGTTAAGGATGCGAAGGCGTTTTTTGATTCTAATCCGAGGACGCTTGAAGAGACGATTGATGTTGTTCGTGCTGGTTTTGGGCGAGAGCTTGAAGCCGACAATATTTATCAACATTTGACTGAACCAGAGAAACTTTTATTGTTAAAGGATAACGATAGGGTTTTGGGAATGGCGAGTTATAATAGAGAGCGTTTGGAAGGTATAGATTCTTTGATTGTCGAAGGTATCGCCATGCTTCCGGAAATCCAGGGTTATGGTTTATTCGCGAGAATGACTGATGCCGTGAAGGAGAATGAGGACCTCGTTTGTTTGAGAACTCAGAATCCTAGAATGTATCGAGCTCTTGAGAAGTATTGCCATACGGTTTGTCCGGGCGGCACCAATGGACTTAAGGCACCACTGGATAGTCTTGCTAAATATTTTGGTAATGATATCGACAGTAATGGAGTTGTCAAGGGATATTACGGCGGACTTTTTTATGGGGATGAACCACACCATGAAAAAATCGATTTTTTGTTTGAAGATTTGGGAGTAGATCTTAACAACGGAGATGCGGTTTTGGCGGTTGGACTAATATAAGATGGAAAAAATAGCAATTGTTTTTTGTTTACATGGGAATGAGAAGTACGGAGCGGAAGTTGTAGCGAAGCTTCCGGCTTCTCATTCCTGTTTTTTTGCAAATGAGAGAGCGTTGAAAGAGAATGTTCGTTTTATTGACGAGGATATGAATAGAGTCTTTCCGGGGAAAGTTGATGGGAATCATGAAGAGAAGTTGGCTTTTGAGCTTAAGAGTAAGCTGAAGGCTTTTGATTGTGTTTTGGATTTACATTCTTCTTCGAATTATTGCCCCTTGTTTGGAATAGTTACCGATCCCACCATTGAACAGATTCGGTTTGCTAAGCGATTGGGTTTGAAGAAATTAGTTGTTATCTCTGGGAAGTTTGTGAAGGGGGTTGCCTTAATTGATCACGTTAAATGTGGACTTAGTTTGGAGATTGGGCCCCATGATGGCCATGGGAACGTTGAAGAGGTTTTGGAACTGATTGGGAATTTGGATTCTAATATTGATGTTCCGATGGAAATTTTTGAGCTTGAAGAATATATCGTGAAGGAATCTGATGATGTTATTTTGAGGAATTTTTGTGAGGTTAGGAAGGGTGATTTAATTGAAAAAAACAGGATATCTGAAAAGGATTTTGTACCTGTTTTAGTTAACGAAGAAGCTTATAGTGGTATACTGTGTTTGGCTTGTAGAAAAGTTGGAATAATTTAAGCCTTTTTAGCTACAGGCATTTGAATTGTAGTCTTACATGTTAATCTTGACTTAACGGCTTTGATTAATTTTCGTGCATCGACTTCTGCTTTAGCGTCTTTAACACCGATAATATACATAACCTGTCCTGCCTTTACTAATGCTGCTCGGCCCATTGTCTTTCCGAAAGATCGACTCATACCAGTCTGCATACGGTCGGCTCCTGCACCAGTAAGCATTTTATTCTCTCGTAGAATGTGATGCGGGTAAATTTGTACTCCAAGGTAGAATTCTTTTCCTACTTTAACTTGAAGGAAACGGTTTAAGAACTGACGAACAGCCTCGATAGAATTGTCTCGAACTTGACAGTTTTCTTTTGAAACAAGATGTAATTCAACTGGATATGCTCCTTTGTCGAAACCTTTGATGTCACCCATTTTGAACTTAACGATTTTTGAATTTGGAACTGTCTTAATATAAGACTTTGTTCTTTTCTTAGAAATTCTAGTGAATGGTCTCGCGTATCTTTTAGAATAAGCTGATCCTTTTCTTAGAGCCATTTATTTTAGCTCCACTTCTGTTCCAATAGCTTGTCCTGGCAAACCTTTCTCGAAGATTGCTCGGATTACACCATTTCCGCCGTGTGCAGATGAAACCTTTCCTTTAATTTGTTTAGCGTTCTTCCCTGTAGACGTCCACATTACTTCTTTACCTACGAACTTAGAAGCATCTTCTCTTGTATTGCTGCCTTCTACTTCGATAAGGAAATGTCTAGGCTTGAATGTTTTTCGTCCTCGTCTGAATTGGATTATTGTTGCTTTCATGTTATATGTACTCAAAAAATCTACTCTCTTCAGGGCATTTCTCCATAAAGATTGATATTAAGAGTAATAATAATGTGGAAAATGGGTTTATAAATCTAATCCTTAGTAAATCAAGTCGAATTCGCCGAAGATCTTCTTCAAAGTTTCTAGAGATTTGAAATCTATCTTCGATTCTTTCTTTCTTTGCGCAACAATTTCTTCATTAAGTTCTTTTGGATCTGTCGCTACTAATTTCGATCCAGATATCTTTTGAATTTTTGATCCTTGAACTATGAATGTGTTCGACAAGAAGAATACTTCTGCTTCCATATCCTTTCCCTTTATCTGGAATCTTGATTTTTCCATAGAGGCTACATCACATCTTTGGCTGTATTCGATTAATGCTTGTGTAATTTCTGCAGCTACTTTTCTTGCATTGTCGACATCTCTTGTTTGTTTTGCCGTAAGATTGTCTTTGTTTTTTGTTTTATTCGTCTTTGCAACATTTGCTCTCGTTTTCGCAATTAATTTCAAGTTATCTAAGAATCTTGGTGGCAGCTTCCCTGTTTTTACAAGATCTTCTTCATATGCTTTTAGAATTGCGGATTCAGACTTTTTACCAACTAAGTTTCCAATCATTCCGAAAGTATTTTTATAAATTTCCTCGATAGATTTTTCTTGGATTCGTTTTTCAATCTGCTCTCTTAGTCCTTTCAATCTTTCAATATAATCGATTGCGTTTTTTGATAGTCTGTCTAATTCTTTACCATCGACATCTCCTGGTTTTAGTTTTCCATGTTCATAGCCCTTCCAGACCTTGATTATAATTTCGTCTAGAATGTCTGCATATCTTGCCTCGATTAATTTTTCTTTATCTACGAATACTTCTCTGAATAGTTTTACAGTTTCGTAAACATTTGGTGGTGCAAGTCCGTAAAGCATCAGTAGACCCTGTGTTGGAGTTGAAATCCCCCAGAATAGATCTAGTGTGGCTACGTCGAAGATTCTCTTATCTACGGTTTCTTTCAGTTTGTTTCCTGAAGACATAAACATATCAATTGCTTCAGGGCTTGGCTTGATTTTTCCCATTTTCAAAAGAGATTTCCATGGTAAGAACGTTCCTCTGTCATATAATGGGACACCATCTCGGATGAATGTGAACATAACAGGGTGCGCGTCTTTTACTGCTTCCCAGAATTCTGTCATTAAATATATCTGAACGTTCAATATGTTCTTTGGGACGCCTGCGATCCCTTCTGCTTCTGGGATGTATGAGTAAATTATTCCTCTTAGTTTTTCCTTAAGTTCCATTCTTGGCATTCTTTTTACATCTGTATCGTCGATAATTACGAAAACGTCCACATCAGAATCTTTTTTTGTTGTTCCTGTTGTTAGAGATCCGCCGATTACATATGATGTTACGTATTTCTCGAATTTCTTTAGAACTAGTGACTTGTGAATTTGCGCGACTCGGATGTGGCTTAGGAATGCTTTGTCCATAATTGGGTAAGCCATTGCGATTGCTTCCATTATTTCGAATTTCGAATCTAGTCCTAGGTTCCAGTAATCAACCGGTGTCATCACGTGTATCCAGAGTTTCTCGTTGATTTTCTTTGCTTCAGCGATTGCGTCTAGTCTGATTTGTGCGATATTTTTGAATTGTTTCTCTGGGATGAATGTTACAATATGAATTAATTCTCTTTTCGCGTCTTCTTCCGAGATTTCAAATTCTTCCTCTATTTTTTTTGAAGCTTGCTGTGGTATTAGTCCGATGGCTTCGATAGATTTGTGTTTTTTTAGAAGTTCGTCCTTGAATTTTTCGATGTCTTTTTGCGTTTTGTCGGCCTTTTTCTTTAGGGCTTCGTCAATTTGACCTGGCATTGGTATGCTTCCAGGGATTGGTTTAGATACATGGTCTTTTGACAGGTTTTGTTCGACTGACGCTTCAGAATTATTTTTATGTTCTGCCATAACTAGATGTTGGAATTTTATTATTTAAATGTTGTTACTTGGGATTGAGAAAGAATGAACCCGCCAAGGATCGAACTTGGGTCTTCTCGGTGTAAGCGAGAGGGTCTGCCATTAGCCTACGGGTTCGTATAGGTTTAAGAAAATTTATACTTTTAAATCTAACTAATACTGACTAACGTGTGCAAGGTCATGACATATGTCACCATCAAATATGCATATTCCACCACCTAAATTAACTTCTGGATAGATTCTTTTCATGTTCCATGAAAAAGGAACTGATTCGAAAGGAATTTTTCAAGTTAAAAGCTAAGGGTCATTCTTATTCACAATGTAAAATAATTCTAAAAGCGGAACATGATTATGAGGTCTCAGTCAGAACTCTGAAAAGGTGGATTAACAGACTTGATAATTGCGATAACTGGAATTTGGGAGATGGATCGAGAAGACCAAAAACAATTCATTATAAAATAACTCAGGAAATTGAAGAAAGAGTTATCAAAATTAGAAATAAAACTGGATGGGGGGCTAGTAAGATTGGGTTTTATTTTAGCGAAATTTCTGAAACAAGTATTAGGAGAATTCTGAAAAAGTATAAATTAACAAGACCAACTAAACGAAAAAAGAAGCGAATTAAATACGTTAGATGGCAGAGAGACCATCCGAATTCTCTTTGGCAAATAGATCATAGCGACCAAAAAGTCGATGGTAAATGGGTCTTATCAATTGTGGATGACTGTTCAAGATATTCTATTGCAATGGTTGCCATGGAGTCAGTAACTACCAATGCAGTCATAAACATAATTGATAATTGCATTAAGAAGTATGGAAAACCAAAGCAGATTTTATCTGATAATGGTTCGGCTTATGGCTTGAAAAGTAAGCACTCTAAGTTTGACAGAAAGTGTCGGCAAAGAGAGATTGAGCATATTCGAACAGCAGTCCATTCACCCACAACTTCTGGGAAAGTTGAAAGATTGTTTCAAACTTTGAAAGCAGAACTGGAATTTTGCAACAAAGATTTGGAGCTATTCAGAATGCGATATAATCACTTTAGACCCCATACGAGCCTAGAGGGGAGGAGTCCTGCGGATATATTTAATGATTTTAATAAGTTGTTTTGATGGTGACATATGTCATGACCTTGCACACTAATACTGACTAACGAAGTTTTTTTAAAGACTGTTGATTGTTATATTTAATGAAAAAAATGAGAGTGGTGTTTTTTGTCTTTGTGTTTTTGATATTAGTTGGAAGTGTTTCGGCGATGGATGATCCGATTAGGGTTAAAACTGGAGCTAATGAAGAAGTTCGACTTTTCATTTGGCCTCCTGAATACGGTCCCGCTTTTAATTTAGATAAGGGTTTTGCCGACGAGGACGGGTATTTTACATCTAAGACATTTTTTTCTTTGAAAGAAGATAATTTTACAGTTCAGATATCTGTTTTTAACGAAGATGGAGAGAAGAGTAGTGGTGGTCGTTTCGAGGGGATGAGTTATCTTTTACCTATTTTTATTGATTGTTCTTCTAGTGAATGCGAAATCTCTTTTTGGGAGATTAATAATGAGACGGTTGATGAGAACGATAGTATTGTTGAAAACGAAACATTGGAGGTTATTGATAATGTTACAGAAAATCAAACCGTTGTAGTTGAAAATCAAGCTGCTGTAGAAGAAAAATTTGGACAACTTTCTTTTGTGGGAAAAGCAATATTTAGAAGTGAAGATGGCTCTATTAATTTGGGTTATTCAATTGGCGCTATAATCCTTTTGGTGATTATTTTTTTATCTATATTTATTATGATTATTCGTAAGAAAAAGAAAACTGGCCTCGTGGATGAGGATGATAAAGATTTAGCTAGTATGGAAAAGAAACTTAAGGATACTGAGGCTAAAATTAAGAGCATTAAAGATACTAATGCTAAAAAGAAGAGATTGGAAGAGGTTAAGGTAAAATTAATATCTGATGAGAAGGTGCTTAAGGATTTAGAAAATGGTGGGGAGATCGAAGAAGTCCAGAAAAAAATTGAGAAGCAGGAAGATAATGTTAAGGATGATGAGAATAGTTCATCCGTGGAAGAGGATAGACATTAGTTATTTGTTTTGATCAATAAGTTCTTGAATATTCTCTGATGATTTGTTTTCGAAGCCGCATCTTGCGCATCGGAAGTCGCCTTCTATTTTTTTATATCGTGTCGAGTTACATGCAGGGCATTTTTTCATATTATTACTGATTTAACAATCTTTAAATAGGTTCTTTCCTTTATATTATTTTAATGGTGTTGAAGAAACTCATTAAAAACAAAAAGGCCCCTTCTGAGAGATATTCTATTCACAATGCTTCTAATTGTCCCAGCGACGTTTTCGATGCGCTTAAAGGTGCTTTGGCTGACTATTGTAATCTTAATCCCAGTTCTCGATTGGATGGTAAAATTGCGGGGCATCCATCTGTTTGTTGGACTGGAAAAATAGAGGATATTGATGGGTATACGGTGAATCTTGAAGTTCAGAAAAGTTATTTTGAGAGAGGAATTCTTGCGGGATTGGAGCTTAATATGGAATATGATTCCGCTGTGAGCGACGAGGATTTGGATGTTGTTAGACGGGCGATTACTGGTTCTGGGTTGGAGAGGATTGAGGCATAGCTTTATAAGTTCATTTTTGGATTTAATATTATAATAATGTTAGAGTCCTTAGACCTTGGTCATGGGGATTCACGGTCTAAGAATTATTCTTAGAAATTTATTAGAAAACAAAATGGAACAATTTGAAAAATTGGGCCTTTGCGAGCATGTTTTGAAAGTAATTTCGAACAAGAAGTTTACGAAGCCCTCAGAGATTCAAGAGAAAACGATACCGCTAATTATGGCAGGTAAAGATGTTATAGCTGGCTCAGCGACGGGTTCTGGAAAGACTTTAGCGTTTGGTGCTGGTATGATTAAGAATGTTGTTAAGGGAAATGGTGTTCAGGGTTTGATTTTGACTCCGACTCGAGAATTGGCTGAACAGGTTGCTCAGGCTTTGGAAGAATTTGCTTATTATAAAGAACTAACAGTTGCTCCCGTTTACGGTGGTGTAGGTATGGGGCCGCAGATTAAGAAGTTGGCTTATGCTGATATTGTTGTTGCAACTCCAGGTAGACTTTTAGACCATATGAAGAATAATAATATTACTTTGGCTAAGATCGATTATTTGGTCCTTGACGAGGCTGATCGAATGTGGGATATGGGTTTCAAGGAAGATGTCGGTCGGATTGTTGGGGCTTGTCCTAAGGAAAAACAGACTCTTTTATTTTCGGCTACGATTTCTGGAGACTTGGCGGATTTTTCTGATAAGTATATGAAGTCGCCTGTTGAGATTTCAGTTGAATCTTACGTTGATACTTCTAAATTGAAGCAGATTTATTATGATGTTCGAGATAACGAGAAGTTTGGTTTAATGGTTCATTTGTTGAAGAATGACGAGGATAATTTGTCGATGGTTTTTTGTAATACTCGAAGGAACGCTGATTTTGTTGCTAGGAATTTGAGAGATAATGGTGTTAAGGCTCGGGTTATTCACGGTGGTATGGATCAGTCTAAGAGAATTTCGGCTTTGAAAGAATTTGCTGACGGAATCACGAGAGTTATTGTTTGTACTGATGTTGCTGCTAGAGGTTTAGATATCCAGGGGATTTCGCATGTTTACAATTATGATTTGCCCTCAGATCACAAAGATTATATTCATAGAATTGGCCGAACTGCTCGAGCCGGAGAATGTGGGATGGCTGTTAATATTTTGGCAAGTAGGGATTATGATAATTTTTCGAATATTCAAAGACATAATGAAGGTCTTGTTGTGAAGAGAGAGAATACTCCACGGTTTGAGAGAGTTGCTGTTAAATTTGACGAGCCACGAGCTAGTAAATTTGGAGGTGTTCACGGACGAGCTTCTCGAGGACGAGGTATGAATATTGGTGGACGAAGGCCTGAGGATAGACGAGATGGGAAGCCTGATGGTCGAGGTAGAGAGCAGAGAGGGGATAGAAATAAGAGAAGTAATTCAAGTTCTAGGGATGGATTTAGGGGCGGTGGACGAAATACTGCTCAGAGACGAGATAGACATTAGAGTGCAATAATAGTTATAAAGAATTTTTGTGATTTCCTTGGATGAAAGAGGCGTTGATGCGATTTGTTTTAGAGAATTCCCTTAGTCCTTTTAGTTCTGGGAAGACCTTAATTAAGAACGGTGACGAATCTATATATAAGACGCGTGATGCTAAGGCAATTCATACCAAGGTTTTGTCTAAGGTATCTTCGAAATTTGTTTTTAGTGAGAGTGCTAATCTTTGGAATGTGTTCAGATTTACAGGGGATGTGATGGAAATTAAGAGACGACAGGAATTTTTTAGAAGCTTAAACTTGATGAATAATGATTATTTGGAAGAGTTAGCTAAGCCGAGAGCTACTTGGAGGCCGAGATATGATGTTGTTGCTGTGACTGAGGATGAGTCAACCTTTGTTCGGTTGAATAAACTTGGCTGTGGAGTGCAGTTGTTGACTTCGCAGAATGATGTGATGGAACTTGAGAGGTATGATATTGTCCAGGTTGTTGATTGTGATGATTTTAGTATTCTTTTGGAGAGGTTGCCACAGTCGGTTTTTCTGAATTCTGTTGAAGATATTTATCTTGAGAGATATTTGGAGCAATTATCTGGCTGGAAGGAGAATTTTATGGTTTTGAAAAAGGCTGACGTCTCAAATGATGTTAAGATTTTGCTAAATGAGCTTGAGCCGATGTTTAATTTGTTGGAGAATAAGGAAGGAAAGATAATTACTGAGAGTGAGGTTGAGAAAACACTTGAGACTATTAACGACGCTGTTGGGGTTAAAATTAAGGAAATGACGATTTCGGGTGAGGCGATGATGAAGATGTTGTCTGAAGGTAAGATGCCGCATGCTATTTTGGAGATTGTTCGTGGGGCGATTGAGAGTTTTGGTCTGTCTGAACATATTTTTAATCTTGGTATACCGGTTACAATTGATTATAAGGAACTTGAGGATCAGATTAAGCGGCAAAGTGCTTCGGAGTTTACAGATTTGGCTGAGAGGGTTAAGAAAGCGGCTGAGAAATTGAAGCGTATACCTACGATTTTGGAGAAATTATCGGCTTTGATATTGGTTGAGGATTTTGTTGGAGGTATTTCACAATGGATCGGGCAAGGGCGGTTGTTTCCGAGTGCTTCGGAGAACTTACATTTGAGTGATGCGCGTAATATGTTCCTGGATAATGCACAGCCGATTAGTTTTCAGCTTGATAAGTTTAGTAGGTGTTCGATTTTGACTGGGGCGAATAGTGGTGGGAAGACGACTTTGCTTGAGCATGTTTTACAGAATATTAGCTTGTATCAATTGGGGTTGCCTGTTCAGGGTGAGGTACACATGCCGATGTTTAGTGATGTTTATTATTTTGCGAAGACTAAGGGGTCGACTTCTAAGGGGGCGTTTGAGACTTTGTTGACGCAGATGAGTAAGGTTAAGCCTGGAGAACATTCATTGATTTTGGCTGATGAGATTGAGGCCGTTACTGAGCCTGGTGTTGCTGGGAAGATTATTTCTGCGACTGCTGATTATTTTATTCGGAAGAACTGCTTTTTGATTTTGGCTACGCATTTGGGGGCTGAGATTGCTAAGTCTTTACCTGAGGGTTCACGAATTGATGGGATTGAGGCGAAAGGGCTTGATGAGAATTTTAATTTGATAGTTGATCATAATCCTGTTCTGGGACGGCTTGCGCATTCGACTCCTGAGTTAATTGTTGAGAGAATGGCTAACGCTCATGCTGGAGATTATTTTGAGTTTTTACATAAGAAGATGCAATCACAATAACTTATTGTAAAGCCATGCGAAGAACCATGATAGAATAAATACATCTAAGAAAACATAGCCTGCTCCGACAAATGCGCCGAAGAATGATGGCGTGTAACCGACACCGCTATAAACAATTGATAGTATTTCTGTTATACCCATAATACCCATTACAAATGTTATTGCTCCTGCGATTATTGCAGCTGCAAGCGCAAATTTAACTGGTCCTAATTTTAGTGTCATCTCTTTTTTCTTCATGTTATAATTCTAATCTTCTTTTCTTTTAGCTAGTTTTCTCTCGACGATTACAAGGAAAGCTAGAATTCCGACTGCTGCGATAAATATCATTGATAATGGGACTTTTCTTAGTGAGATCATTCTGTCATCTACTTTTCTTAGGTCGTCTGCTCCTGCAAATCCTGTGTAACCTACTAATTCTTCATCGATTGCACCTACTACATTACCCGTTCCGAATAATTGTACATCTTTCCTCTCTATCGTGTTTATTCCGTCTGTTACTTCAATGTTGTATGTTCCGTCTGCAGATATTAGTTTCAAAACTTTTATGTCGCCTGCTTTTATGTTTTGTATGTAGCTGTTAGTTGTGTCTCCAATTTTAATCTGGATTGTTTTTGTGTAACGAGTGTTTCCGTTGTTTTCGATAATTAGGCTGTCTGCTTCAATTCGGAGTTCTACATCTTGATTTTCTCCGACATTAAAAGATCTTGTTACTTCTGATTCTCCGTAGATTGCTGTCATTGTCCAGATTCCGCTTGGGAAATCGTTTTCAATCTTTATTGTTGTTTCTTCGTTAGAAGTTGTTGCGCTTATTACTTCTTTTTTCTGTAATGCGTCACTTAATATATAATCCACTTGTTGTTGTGTTTCTATTCCGTTTTCAAGTAGAATTATTTTGAAAGTCATATTTTCACCAGGGTTATATTCTTCTGCCTGTAGTCCTGATATGTCGATTGAGAATTCTGCAGCGGAAACAAGTGCTGTCGTGAGAAGTACTAATGATAATACAATTAATAGCCCACTTCTTTCTCCCATGGTTGATTAAGCTGGAGATTATATTTAAATGTTGTGGCGTTGTGACTCGTTGTCAATAATATTTATATAGTCTTTATGGCTTGTTTTGAAATGGTTGGGAAAAATCGGGTGATTGCAATGACAGTTTCTATAGTTGGGGTTTTTGTTATTAGTTTTTTACTTATGAATTCCGGCTTGAACATAACAGGTCATGCGATTTTTAATAACGGAAATCAGACCGAATTTGATTTGGGGACTTATAGTGATGTTGAGTGGAATGGTGTTTCGGTTGTTTTAGGTTCTGGGGAGATTTCTGGAGGATACGTGAGTCAGATTTTTGATGCAGGTAGTGAGGCCGTTTGGAACAATTTTACCTGGGAAGGTGGCGCTTTTGGAGAGTTGTTAAATAATGAAGATGGAGATTTAATGACTGATAATATTTTATTGATGCATATGGATGAGACTTCTGGTTCTATTAGTGATGGTTCGGGTAATGGAAATGACGGAACTTATAGTGGTGCTTTATATGATCAGAGTGGTAGGATAAATTCTGCTGTTGGTTTTGACGGAGTGGATGATATGATTAGTACGCCCGTGGATTTATCGGGATTGCAGGAGATTACAATTTCTGCTTGGTATTATCGTGATTCGGCGGCTGACAGGGTAGATATTTCACAGACTGATGATGATAATTTTGATAGGATTAAGTTGATTCGTAATAGTAATGGATTAGTGTATGCCGTTTTCCAGACAGGTTCTTCGAATATTCTCGCGACTTTTAGTGATAGTAATACTGGTTGGGAACATTTGACTATGGTATATAATGGTGCGGGTGCTTCAAATGGTGATAGACTGAAGATGTATAAAAATGGTCAAGAGCAATCTTTGAGTTTTACTGGAATAATCCCATCTTTGGCCCCAGAATTTTCTAATAATTTAAACTTGGGTTATGATGATGGTTCGTCTGTTTATTCTAAGGGAAGACTTGATGAGGTTGCTGTTTGGGATAGGAGTTTGTCTTCTGCTGAGGTCTCTGAAGTCTACGAGAGAGGGGCTGTATATGTTGATTTAAACGTTAAGACTTGTGATGACGATGCTTGTTCTGGAGAAAGCTGGGAAGATGTTAATGAAGCTAGTCCCCAGGATTTGACCTTGGATGATAATCAATATTTTCAGTATTCATTTGACTTTACAACTTTTGATTCTTCAATTGGTCCTAATTTAGAGAGTGTTAGTATTGATTATGATTTAGTTAATGCAGCTCCCGTTGTTGAGATTTCATCTCCAGAGGCAAATAGGCTTTACACTGATGGAGTTATTGGTTTGAATTATTCTGCTGTTGATGCGGATGGTAACTTAGATTCTTGTTGGTACTCTGTGGATTCAGGGGTTACTAATATTAGTTTGGTTGGTTGCGCAAATATCAGTTTGGATTTGGCAGATGCTAGTTATTCTGCTATTGTTTATGCTAATGATTCTTTGGGATTGGTTGCGAGTGATACTATTGATTTTAGCGTCGATGTTAATGGGGTTTTTGTTTCTGTGACTCAGCCTACTGGCGAGAAAACTTCGCGAACTGGGATTGCGTTAGAGTATTCTGTTGCCGGAGCTGATGAGTGTTGGTATAATGTTAAGACCTCGATTGGCGGTAGTGTTATTGAAAATACTAGTTTAGAGGATTGTAATGTTTCGAGTTTTAATGTCTCTAATGATGGAGATTATATTGTGAACCTTTTCGGAAATAATACTTTGGGAAGTTCTGATGCTAGTACTTCAAGTTTTTCTGTTGATACTTCGGTTACTGTGCCCGCACCTTCAAGTAGTGGTTCTTCCGGTGGATCGGGTGGTGGTTATATCCCATACAACAATAAAGGTGGTGCTGAGTTAGAGGTTGAGAATATTAGTGCTATTATTCAGATTGGTGAAGAAAAGAGTCTTGTTGTTAGCGTGAAGAATGTTGGGAAAGTTTCTGCCAATAAGTGTAGTCTGGTTGGAGATAGGGCTTATTTTGATTCTTCAGATTCTTCAAATATTGGAGTTGGTGAGATTGTTGAATTCGGATTTGTACTGAATGCTATTGATGGAGTAGAAAATTTAGAAATGAGTGTTGAATGTTTGGATAATGTTAGCGCTGAGGTTTCTTTAGATATTTCTATTTTGAGACCGGAGCTTGATGTTTCGATTGAGGAAATTTCTTTTAATGAGGATGGTTTGTTGCTTGTTGGTTATAGTATTGAGCCGGTAGATAGTAGAGAGGAGGTTTTGTATTTCAGAGTTTCTGTTTCAGATGACGATTTCGTTGAAGCTTCGCAGGATATTTCTTTAGTATTTGGAGAGGTTTACAAGGGAGAGGTTTTGGTAGATGTTTCAGGAATTAATGAGGGTATGCTTCGAGTTTCTATTGGTAATGGCGAGGAAGTTGATTTTGTAGAAGAGGATTTTATTTATGAAGGTTCTCCAATTACTGGTTTTGTTGGATTGAATGTTGATGGAAGCACGACCGCGATTGGTGTTATAGTTTTAGTATTTTTAATTATTGCTGGATTCATTGTTAGAAGGATTTGGAGATTGAGGAAGAATTAATTATAAGTGTAAATCATTTCCGTTGGCGTTTAGCCATTTCTTTTTTCGTTTGAAATTTTGATCTACTGATGCGACTATGTTCCAGAATCTTTTTGAGTGGTTTGCTTCGATTAGGTGGGCGAGCTCGTGAACAATTACGTATTCTAGGATTGGGAGTGGGGCTAGTAGTAGTTTTGTTGAGATATCTATTTCTTTTCCTTTCATTTTACATGCACCCCATCTTGATTTTGTGTATTTATAGGAGACTTTGCCGATTTCTTTGTTGAAGTGTATTATGTTTAATTGGTTAACAAGATCGTTTAATTCTTGGTGGTGATTTTTTGCTAGGAGTTTTTGGAGTTGCTTCGAAATGTATTTCTGTCGAGCTTGTTCGTTGTGCTTGTCTGCGATTTTGAATATAATATAATTACCTTGGATTTTTGAGAAGTTTTTCTCCGAGGGTCTTATTTCGATTTGAAGTCTATATATTTTGGAATATGTTTTCAGGTAGTCGTTATGTTGATATATTTTCTTTTTTTGTTTCGCTATTGCAGTGTCTTGGATTCTTTGGGCTGCCCAGTGGACCAGTTCATTAATTTCCTTCTCTCTGTTTTTGGCTGATAGATGTCTGGGAATTCTGATATTGACTCCGTGATTTGTTATTGCGACTCTTGTCGAATTTCGCCTTTCTATGAAAATGTTGAAAGTGTATTCTTCACCCGCGATTTTTATTAGTCTCTTTTCTTCCATTGTTATTCTAGGGGGTTTGGGATTTTAAATGATAGGGTATTATTTTTGATACATTTCGCTTATTGACTCGCCGTGAGACATTCTGTAGATTACTTCTGAAAACAAGCCTTCTAGCGGTACAACCTCGATCTTCCCCGCTGATTTTTGGGGAATAGAATTTGTTACAATTATTTTTTCGAGCTCTGATGCTTCAAATGCTTTTCTTGCATCACCACTAAAGAGTCCATGGGTTGCGCATGCATAGATGTTTCTTCCGCCACCCTCTTTAATTTTTTCGGCAGCCGTTCTCATGGTTCCGCCTGTATCTATCATATCATCTACTATAAGGACATTCTTATCTTTTACATTTCCGATTAGAGTCATGCTGTCTATTCCGCTCTTATCTCTTACCTTATGTGCAATTGCCATACCCACTCCTAGTTTTCTTGCGTAAATTTCTGTGTTTTTTGCACTATTTGCATCTGGTGCCATTAATATGGTATTTTCTAAGAAGTCTGGGTGTCTTTCTTTTATTTGATTTATAATGTAGGAAAATGCCTTCAGGTTTTCAAATGGAATTCTGTAGGCTGATTCAGTTGCGGCATTATGAACGTCGGTGGTTATTACACTGTTACCATATGTTTGGATCATGTCTGCAGCAACTTTCGCTGTGATTGGCGATCTTGGTGCCGCTCTTCTATCTTGTCGCATATATTTATGGTAGGGTAAGACATCATTTATTGTCTTGGCGCCACTTCTCATTAGTGCGTCATTTACGATCCCTATTGACACTAGCCAATCTTGGGGGGTCATTTTACTGTCTTGAATAAAAAAACAATCCCTTCCTCTTACGCTATCTTTTATTTCTGCATAGATTTCACCGTCGGAGAATTTTTCTACATCAACGTGGCCTAATTTATACCTATGACGTCTTTTGTTATTAGAGTTAAGTTTTTCGTAGATTGTTTCTGCAAATTCATACGCGGCCCCCTTTTTGTCGGCTAAAATCATGGTAGGTGCGTCTTGCATATATATAATTTTTTTCTTGAGTATATAAATATTATTGGGATTAGTTAGATATTTAATGGGTATTTTGTTTAAGAGTGTATGAAATTTGTGGTTCACTGGAAGGGCGATGCTTATGATTTTGAGTGGTTCGATGATGTTGATTTTGAGAAATTGGATAATGTGAAGCAGGCTTATGGTTTTGTATTTGATGATGAGGGGAAGATATGTCTTGTTAATGTTCATCATACTGAAGATGGGTGGTGTTTGCCTGGAGGGGGTCCGGAGGATTATGATGATAATTTTGAGGAGACTTTGATTCGTGAGGTTGACGAGGAAGCCGATTTAGATATTAAGGATATTAAAAGGTTTGGTTATCTGAAAGTTACTTCACATAAGAATCCTGAGATTGTTCATAATTGTTTGAGGTATATTGCTAAGGTTGTTAAGGTGAAAGAGCAGACTGAGGATCCGTGTAAGGGCAGGATTCCATTTAGGAGGTTTGTTTCTGTAGGAGAATTTAATGAGGCTATTAATTGGGGTGAGAGTGGAGCGATTCAGTTGAGGAAAGCTTTGGAAGCTTTTGATTAGTTAACTCTTTAAGTGATTATTTCTTTGTTATATTATGGTAAGAGTTAGATATTCGTTTGGATGTAGGCATACTGGTAGGATCGCGAATATTAAGAAGCAGAGGAATAAGTATCCGGATGTTATGCGGGATGTTGTAAGGATTTCTGATATTGTTCTTGAGATTTTGGATGCGCGGTATATTGAGGAGACGCGGAATCTGTTGGTTGAGGAAGATGTCTTGAAGAAGGGAAAGCTTTTGATTTATATTTTTAATAAGGTTGATTTGGTCGATCAGAAAGAGCTTGAGGAGCAGATACCTGCTTGGATGAAGCCTTATGTTTTTATTTCGGCTACTAAGAATATCGGGTTGATGGAAATTAAGGCTCGGATTAAGATGGAGGCTAAGCGGATTATTAAGGAACGGAATGCAACGGCTGCGGAGCCGCAGATTATGTCTAATAAGTTTTCTAAGATTGAGGATAAGAAGTCTAGGGATAAGAAGGCGAAGGAGACTCGGGGTGATGTTGTTAAGGATATGAGTGGGGCTAAGCGGGTTCATGTTGGGGTTATTGGTTATCCGAATGCGGGGAAGTCTTCTGTGATTAATTTTATTACTAGGCGTGGAGTGGCTAAGACGGCTAAGCAGGCTGGGTTTACGAAGGGAATGCAGAAGATTCGGATGAGTGAGGATATTTTGATTTTAGATACGCCTGGGGTTATACCGATTGATAAGTATTCTACTGAGGCTAAGACTTTTGCGCAGGATGTGAAGGTTGGGGGCAGGACTTATAGTGATGTTAAGGACCCTGAGGATGTTGTGTTTTATTTGATTTCGGCGCCGGCGCCTGTGGATCCGGAGAATGTTACGAAGACTGAGCAGATGGCGATTAATGAGGCGGATATTAATAGTAAGGCGATTGATGCGTTTTATGATGTTAAGAGTGATGGAGACGTTGAAGTATTGATTGAGGCTTTGGGTAAGGCGAAAGGATTCTTGGGTAAAGGTGGGAAGGTTGATACTGACCGGGCTTCTAGATTGATTCTGAGAGATTGGCAACTGGGTGTTATTACGCAGAAGAAAGAGGCGAAGAAGTAACGTTTAAATAATATTAATTCTATTTTGTTATATGGGAAAGATGGTGGTGATACAATCTATTATATTAGCTATACTTGTTGTGGTAATGTCTACAATGTTTTATGGGTATTTTACGTATAGTTCTGCTATGATTCTTGGACTTCTTACTTTATTTTATCTGAAGAAAACTTCTAGGAAAGATGCATTGAAGATAAATCTTTGGAGTTCTTTGGTCGCTTTTATCGTGATGTTGATTGCCTATGCGGTTCTTTCTTGGCTTAGTTCGATATTTTTTGGAAGCGGTGCGACTGGCGGTATCGAGGCATCGGGTGGACTTGTGACCTTCTGGGAGATTTTTGATATTAACAATCTTTTACCAAATGGAGCGGCTTTTCTGGTTCTGTTCAATATTCCCATGTTGATTTATTATTTCTTTGGAAAGAAAGATGAGCCGGTTATTCCAGCGCCTATTCAGGTGCCCGTTGCACCTGTTGTTCAAAGCGCCGGCCTCAAGAGTTAAATAGCGATTATCCTATTCTTAATTATGGTTAAACTGAAGCGAATTAATAAATATATTAGTGATTCTGGACTTTGTTCTCGTCGGGAAGCTGATAAGTTAGTTGAAGCTGGACGAGTTGAGTTGAACGGAGAGAAGGTTGTAACGGGCGCGAAAGTTGGTGTTGGTGACACGGTTAGGGTTGATGGGAAGTTGGTTGAGGCTGCGAGTGAGCGGATTTATATGGCTTTCAATAAACCGACAGGGATTACTTGTACAACTGATTTGAAGGATGAGGATAATATTATCGATTACATAAATTATAACGAGCGAATTTTTCCAATTGGCCGTTTGGATAAAATGAGTGAGGGGTTGATATTTTTGACGAATGATGGAGATATTGTGAATAAGATTTTGCGGGCTGGCAATGAGCATGAGAAGGAATATGTTGTGAAGATTGATACGAAGATCACTGACGATTTTATCAATAAGATGGCGAGTGGGGTTAAGATAATGGGGACAGTTACGCAGCCTTGTAAAGTTGAGCGGAAGAGCAATTATTCTTTTAGGATTACGTTGACACAGGGGCTTAATCGGCAGATTCGTCGGATGTGTGAGGCTTTGGGAACTCGAGTTAGTAAATTGAAGCGGGTTCGTATTATGAATATTGGCTTGGAAGATATTAAGTGTGGAGAGTTTAGGTATTTAACTGAAGAAGAAATGGCCGAGATTATGAAAGCGGTTGAGTCAAGTAGCGGGACTGAAGAGGCGAGTTTAATAGAGGCTGAGGAATAAACAAACAAGTATTTTTAAACTGATTTATCTTGGGTATTACTTATTTGTTGTTGATATGTTTGACGCTTGGCACGATACAAGTGGCGACCATGATACTGACTGTGGGTGGAGAACTGATATAGTTTATAATATTGCAGACTATATACATCCAAACGCTATGGGTGCACAGTATTGGGCTGATAAGATGTGGAATGAATCTATGAATAGATGGAAAAATAATACGTTTCAATCTTCGATAACTCCAACAATTTCAGACGAATATTACTTTAGATGTTATGCAGATGACAATAGAAGAAGTTTAGTCTCTGATATGGGAAGTATAAATTTCACTTACACCGCTCCGACAGTTCCTTCAGAAGAAGAAATTGTAGCATCTCCTGGAAGTTCTTATGTTCCAACGCCCACTATTTGGACGGGAACTACTTATGTAACGACTGAGGAGCAGTTTGATGAGGGATTTACGAAGCTGGTTGCTGAGAAAGAACGGTTTAAAATTATTGTTGATAATATTGGTGTGAAAGAAACTCACCATGTTGGTGTGAAAGAAATTGCGAATGATTCTGTTTTGATTATTATTGAGAGTGATCCTGTTGAAGTTAGATTAAAGGTTGGAGAAGATGCTAAGGTTGATGTTACCAACGATAGTTATTATGATGTTTATGTGATTTTGAATGCAATTGTAGACGGTAAGGCTGACATTACTGTTAAGGAAATGTATGAGATGATTCCTGAATCGGTTGAGGGTTCCGTTGAGACCAATGGGGAAATTGTTGAGCAAGAGAGTCCTATGGGAAGTGTTCCTGGTGAAATAAAGATAACCTGGCTTTTATTCTGGACTATAATTTTGGCTATTCTTGTGATATTGATTGTTTTGGCTATAAGGGAATTAAGGAAATAAATCGTTACTAATCGGTAATTACATAATACATAGCCTTATAAGGCTACTTTTGGATTTTTTATTATGAAATTTGAATCATTAAATATTATTGACCCGATTTTGCGTGCGCTTAAAGATAAGGGCTACATAACACCGTCGCCGATACAAGAGAAAACTATTCCTTTGTTATTGGATAATAAGGACGTAATTGGGATTGCGCAGACTGGTACCGGTAAGACTGCGGCGTTTGTTATTCCTGTTTTGCAAAAACTTCATGAAAAAGCTGAAGGTTTTCAGGGAAAGAATCCGCGAGCTTTGATTTTGGCACCAACTAGAGAATTGGCTGCGCAGATTAGTGAGAGTTTTGATGCTTATGGCAAGTTTTTGAATTTAAGACATTTAGCTGTTTATGGTGGTGTTGGTATTGGACCTCAGGTTAAGATTTTATCTAGAGGTGTTGATATTTTAATTGCTACTCCTGGACGTTTGATGGATTTGATGAATCAGGGAAAAGTTAATTTGAGACAAGTTGAGTTTTTTGTTTTAGATGAGGCTGACCGAATGCTTGATATGGGATTTGTTAGGGATATTAAGAAAATTGCTTCTGCAATTCCTACGCAAAGACAGGGTTTATTTTTCTCGGCTACCATGAGTAACACCGTCGCTGATTTGACTTTGGACTTTTTGAAGAATCCAGTTCGTGTTGATATTGCCCCTGAGCATGTGGCGGTTGATAAGATTGAGCAGTGTGTTTTCTTTATTGACCAGGTTGATAAAAATGAGCTGTTGTTAGATTTAATGAAGCAGCAGGATTTGCAAAAGGTTCTGGTTTTTGTTGGGATGAAATATAGGGCTGATAAGGTTGCTAGAATTTTGGACCAAAATGGTGTTAGCGCTGATGCAATTCATGGGAATAAATCTCAGTACCAGAGAACTCGAGCATTGAATAATTTTAAGAGTGGAAAAGTTAGAGTTTTGATTGCGACAGATATTGCGGCTCGAGGAATTGACATTAAGAATATTGGACACGTGATTAATTTTGATTTGCCAAATGAGCCTGAGAATTATGTTCATAGAATTGGTCGAACTGCGCGGGCTGGGAAAGATGGTATTGCTTATTCTTTTTGTGCGGCTGAGGATAGGAATTTTTTGAATCAGATCGAGAGGATCATTAAGAGAAAGATTGAACATGTTGAGCATAAGTATCATTCTATTAAGGCTAAAAGTGCTGAAGGTAAGGACGCTAAGCCGGCTCCGCGGAGAGGGAGTACTGGAAGGCCGAGAGGTCGAGGCGGAAGTGATGGACGAGGAAATGTTCGAAGTCGAGGACGAGGAAATGCTCGCGGGGACAGAAATTCTCGAAGTGGTGGTGGTTCATCTAGAAGTATAAGAAGTGGACGAGGTCGATCTGATAGTGGTGCTGGACGAAGTAGAAGTAGAAGATAGTTATTTTTTTAGAATTTTCGGAAGAATTAAATACAAGTAATTCGTTATAGAATAAAGATGGTGGACTTCAAGTTTCATTGGGTGAAGATTTTTGTGAGTTTTATTGCTGGTTTACTTGGAAGTTCGTTTTGGATTTTTAAGGCGCTTGGTAAGCATTTGGATTACAAAGCGATTCCGGGAATGGGTAATTATTATAGTCTTTGGGGAACGATAGTTCGGGATGAACTTTGGGGAGAAATTATTGCTGGATTTTCTGTCAGCCTTGTTCTTGCTTATGTTGTTTATAGTTTGGTCCAGAGAAAGAGGGACTCGGAATTAGTAGGTTAATAAAAATAAAGTATTGTTTTCGTGTCTAAAGGCTTTATCAGCAGTTATAGATCGATTTAGAGTTATCATGTTGTTGCTATGCGCTAGCTATCCAACCGTCGCCATGGGTATCTTTTTCCCAGGATGCGCCGTTCATTGCTCTATCGATCGCACGAATTACTCCATCTCGGTCTCGGCCGCCGCTAGAGTTCAAGTCGTCGTATAAAACTTGTAATTTAACTATCATCTTTCACCTCCTTGAATATAATTGGTGTTTTTTCTTTATATAGAAATATGACATCGGATGTATATTTGGCAGAGTAATTTGCTTTATATAGCGTTTGACTTTTGAGTAGTTGTAGTTAATTGGTGGGGGGTAACTGGCGGTTTTGGGTGTTTACTATAGCGAATTCCAGTATCCTATAAAATCACTTTTCAAGCTCAGAAATATCTCGGCAGCTTCGTTTTTCTTGGCGAGTGGACTTGTGAAGAGTTTTCGTATTTGCTTCATTGGTACTTCACCCGAAATATATGCACCGAAAAGATTTTCGCCCAAATTATATGCTTGATTGTATACTAAACACTCAAAGTCTTCCCTGTTTCTTTGTGAGAATAATTCTTCTAATTTGTCTCGAGTTTTTACATAATCTTTATTTTCTAGGGGGTCATATTGAGTTTCGAACAGACTTTTTCTTTGGGGCCAAATTAATTTAGATCCGAAAAAACCAAACATCTCTGCTATGGTGTTTTGTCCAAAATATTCAAAGAGATTATCCCTTTTTATTTTTAAGTTGGAATTGATAAAATGGAGAAAGTGTGTTGCTTCTTCTGATACGTCTACGATATTCGCTCTTCCTAATAATATTATTTTTTCTTTTTTCAGAAATGCGCTGCAGTTTTCTATTTTTTCGTTGCTGTCTTCATTTTCGCCATACTCTCTTATTTGTAGGTCGTTGAAAATCCCCCTATGTTGGGGACCCACACCCAAGGATTCAAATTTAAGATTTTTACCTACCCAATAAACCTCTGGCAGATATGGCACATTGACTCCAATTTCCTCCGCTATCTCGTCGATTATCTCGTAGGTTTTATTCTCTAGCTTTGATTGCTTTTGATCCCATCTCATTAATATATAGACGTTTATGAATTATTTAAGAATTGTCGTGATTGGTTTTTTGCTAACAAAGTCGTCAGCGAAATGTTTAAATAGTTTAATATCTAAGATATATTATGCAACTTATTTGTTGTTGACTTCGGTTAACTTCATCCCGGTTGTTTGTTTGATTTCGGTCAAGCTGGAGAGGGGTGACGTTAAAATTGATACTCTCCTTTTTTATTTTTATCTTATAACATAAGTATTTATTAATCTGTAATTCCTTGAATTAGTATGTGTATAGGCGATATGAGTTATATGGGAAGCGATGAAGATAGTTTCAAGCCCTGCCCTGATAAAACCAGAAGGGCGCCCTCTATTTTTGCTCAAAGTGACCCGGCACAGGAATTGTATGACACTGTTTTTGATTATCTTAGTGGGTGTGCTCAGCGGGAAGATACTGAATGATAATCTTGTTTATATAGAAGCTATGCCTTATTCTATAATGGAAAATTATCAACTAGAAATGGTTGAGAGCCCAAGATTTTGGATGACTGATTATTGGAATATGTGGTATCCGCGATCTGCAAGAATTCATAAATCTCGTAAAACTGGAGACATGGAATGGTTGAGAAATAATCCAGCCATAACTTTCCCCGAATTTATTTCAAACAGCGATTGTTATGATGATTGCAAATGTGATTTGAGCACTATTTCGAGTAGATTTCTTTGTCAATCAGATAGGTTGGTTGTGGTTTATAATAAACTGATTACATATCCACAACTTGATTTAGATAAGTTGGATAAAACAGTTCAATTGGCCCACCGGGTAATATATAATTAATTTTCTAATTGTGTCGTAATCGACTCTGGGACAAAACTCAAGCATACAACTGAAATAGGTTTCTCCAAATAACTTTACAAAAAATAACAGTATCAATTCTATCTTCTCTTTTTTGTCCAATTCTCCATCCCAATAATTTTTTATCAACGCCGAAGGCACTCTCTGAATTATTTCTTTTATAATATTCTTTTAGATATCCAAAAGTATCTGTAACAAATTCCGTCAACCTTTCATTCCAAAAAAGACCATTTTTCATAGTTATATTTTTCTTAGGAATAAAATAAATCTTACACCCCCTGTAAGAATTAACATCTTTTGGATTACTATAATATCTATCCAGTCTAATTGATCTAATGCAAATATCACCGTCGCTGAGCATTCTCATAGCTTTAAAATAAGCATCCTTTTCACTTTTTAAACTAGACCCATAACAAACATACATCTTAGA
>Ga0075114_10000085_pt1 | contig 62799 bp, 66 predicted proteins | sample AntAceMetag02UKM_FD_69784 | JGI IMG/M metagenome (GOLD analysis project Ga0075114, IMG submission 69784) | Saline lake microbial communities from Ace Lake, Antarctica - Antarctic Ace Lake Metagenome 02UKM | ecosystem: Environmental > Aquatic > Non-marine Saline and Alkaline > Saline | place... | reverse complement strand
GCTGCGTTGTTCCTGTGTATCGTTGGGAGCATCGCTCTCAGTTAGTATGCGATCTGTATCGTGATACGCAGGCGGGGCTTGTGTCAACATGACGCAAGCCCCGCTTTTTCATGCGCTGGCCGCGTCGGTTCTCTGACACCCCGGTTACGGTCGATCTCGAGTCTTGCGGCAACCGTCCCGCTGTGAGATACTGGCCGGGTTCTGAGGGGCGAGGTTTCTGATGGAAAGTCCCGCATGCATCAAGCTGCTTCCTTGAAAGGATGAATGTGAATCGCTTGCTAGTGATCGTTGTGTTGAGCGTGATGATTGGCTCCGTTTTGTCCGGCGCGGTTCCCGTGCGGGATTATCCTATCCAACCCGTGCCGTTCACGCGAGTTGCGATCGTCGATGCCTTCTGGAAACCTCGCCTGGACACCAATCGCGATGTAACAGTGTGGTACGACTTCAAGAAATGCGAAGAGACCGGGCGAATCGACAATTTCGCCAAGGCCGGGGGCCTAATGGCCGGGACCTTCCGAGGGTGCCCCTTCGACGACTCGGATGTGTTCAAGGTGATTGAGGGCGCCGCCTACATCCTGGCGATGGGTCCCAATCCCAAGCTGGATACCTACCAGGATGAGTTGATCGCCAAGATCGCGGCCGCCCAGGAGGACGATGGGTATCTCTATACGGCTCGTACGCTCAAGAGCGGCCATCCCCGGGCCGGCAAGGACCGCTGGCTCAACGAACGCGGGGCCCAGACCGAAGGCCAGGACAGTCACGAGCTCTACAATGTCGGGCACATGTACGAAGCGGCGGTGGCGCATTTCCAGGCCACCGGGAAACGCACGCTGCTCGATGTGGCCATCAAAAACGCCGACTTAGTCGCCGAGAACTGGCGGCCCGGCAAGCTTGATATTGCCACCGGCCACCAGGAAATCGAGATTGGTCTGATCAAGCTCTATCGCGTCACTGGCGATGCGAAGTACCTGAACCTGGCCAAGTACCTGCTCGACTGTCGAGGACGCGGCAACTACGTCAAACCCGGCGGGTACCTGGGCCCGAGCTACTATTCGGACCACAAGCCGGTGACCGAGCAGACCGAGGCAGTCGGCCATTCTGTACGCTCAACCTACATGTATTCGGCGATGGCGGATGTTGCGGCCATTCTGGACGATGCGGCCTACCGCCGCGCGGTCGATGCCCTTTGGCAAAGCGTCAGTTTCGCCAAGCTCTACATCACCGGCGGCATCGGCGCCCAGCGCGGGATCGAGGGCTTTGGCGCCGACTACGAGTTGCCCAACAATGCGTATAATGAGACATGCGCCGCCATCGGCAATGCCTTGTGGAACCAGCGTATGTTCCTGTTGCATGGCGACGCCCAGTACATCGATGTGCTTGAGCGCATCCTGTACAACGGTTTCCTGGCGAGTGTCTCGTTCAGTGGCGACCGGTTCTTCTATCCCAATCCGCTGGTCTGCGACGGGGTGGAGAAGTTCAACCAGGGTGCCAATACGCGGCAGCCCTGGTTTGGCTGTTCATGCTGCCCTGTCAACATCGTGCGCTTCCTGCCATCGATTCCGGGGATGGTCTACGCCACCGGGTCCGGCACGATCTATGCGAACCTCTTCATGAGTGGTCGCGCCGAGGTGTCGCTCGACGATCAGGCCGTGACATTGGTTCAGAGAACGGACTATCCCTGGAAGGGACGGGTGACGATTGAGGTTCGGCCCGACCAGAAGGAGACCTTCTCTCTGGCGGTCCGCATTCCGGGTTGGGCCCGCAATAGGCCGACCCCGGGCGACCTCTACCGCTATCACGCTCGCACGGACGAAACCCCTTCGATCAGGATCAACGGCAAGGCGGTTCCCATGCGGTTGAACAAGGGCTACGTCCATATCAAGAGGGCCTGGAACGCAGGCGATAGCGTGGTTGTGGACCTGCCGATGTCCGTGCGACGTGTCGTCGCTCATGACAAGGTCAAGGCCAACGCAGGTCGGATCGCGATCGAGCGGGGACCGATCGTCTACTGCGCTGAAGGTGTGGACAATGGCAAGACGCTCGACAATCTGGTTTTGCCCGGAGACGCCAAGTTCACATCGCAGTTTGAGCCGGATCTGCTCAGCGGTGTTGTCGTGATCAAGGGCCAAGGCTCGGCCCGCACCGCAATTACGCTCGTACCCTACTATGCCTGGAACCACCGTGGCGCCGGGCCCATGCAGGTGTGGCTGCCCCAGGCGAAGCGATAACAGGTGCTTCTATCGAGCGACTGTTTCAGCGTGCCCGAGCAGTCGCTCGATTGCGTCGAGGGCGCCGCGATTGCGTTTGATGTCTCGCCAGTTGTAAATGCACACGTAGCGGCACCGTCGATCGGACAGCGTGTGTTCGATCGCTCGTCGCCACTGGCGGGCTTCTTTCCGGCCCATCAGAAGCCACTCCACGGCGGCCCAATAGGGCGCGTCACTCTTGCCCAGAACACGCTGGACGCCCTTGTCTTGGGCTGGATCACTGGCGTATCGGTAGAAGCTCCATCCGGGGCAGGCATGCTTGTTGAGGGCGGCGTCATAGAGAAGCTCCTGCTCTTTCCATCCAGCGACGTGTGTGAACAGCCTTTCGCGGGGGACACCGAGTTCGGCCGCCAGGGCGCAGAGGTCTTCGAGGTGTCTCCGAAGGATCTCGACTTGGTGGGCTTCCGTCAGTTGTCCTTGCCTGGCCAGTCCGGCGGTTGTCACCGCGGCGTAGCCGATGGTTGCCACGCCGCGATCGGGGATTTGATCGGCCTTCAGTCCACTCTGAGGGTCTTCACTCTCGGGGCGATCAAGCAGGGCGTTTCCGTTGGGATAGTAGAAGGAGTTGACGCCGATGGCGCTCTCCCATCCCAGCTTGATCCCGATGAGGAGGTGCTTCTGGTCCGGCGGCAACTGCTTCCACCACTGCAAGACCAAGGGGACGAGAACGCGCATTTCCTCGTGGCAGGCCTGGCGGTAGGCGGGGCTCATGAAGTTGGGAGGGGGCAAGACGCGAATCTGTCTGCCCCAATTGCGCCAGGCGATCTTGAGGGCGAATTCCGGCCCCCATCCCGACCATTCGACATTCCGCCGGTTCTCCGGATCGTAGCCTGGTTGTGCGGGGTCCCACCAGTTCCATAGATCGGGGCGTCCTGACCACCACTGTTCCCCGTCCAGTTGTATGACGATCGGGATTCCATGCCGCTGGGCTAGTGAGAGGAACTCGGTCAGTTGGGCCTTGCACCGATCACGCGGCTGGCCCAGGTACGAGAAGATGCCCCCCACCCCGAGACTAAGGCGATCGGTAGTCTTTCGCTCTGCGATGCGCCCAATCTCCTCGAATGCGGATTGAACGGCTCCTCCCGGCGCGAGATTGACAACAATGTACTGTTCTGGCTCTGCAGTGGCCGGGGCGATGCCGAATCCCGGGGCGTGGCACACAAGAACCAGTACGATGAACCGCCCAAATGCTCTCTTGATCGTTGGCATAAGCGCTCTCAATTGCTCCAAATTGTCACTCGCACAAATTCGACGGGGGGCGGAGTGTCCCCAAGGGATTATAGCAACCTGTCGTCATGTCAAACAGGGGCGACGCGGGGGGTAATCCATGCGGCCTTGTTGATCCGAACTTGTCAGAGAGATAACGCTCTGGCAGAATGATGGGCGTGAACCGAACCGATCCGTTTGCAGGAGTTCTGTATGGCCAATTTTGAAGTAGCCCATTTCGACGAGATCGAGGCGGTCCAGTGTCCCTGTGGGCTCGCCAAGAGAGCGTTTGCCTTGCCGGACAATGAGACCGCGACGATGCACGTCGTCGACATCCAGGAGGATGCCAGGGTGCACTATCACAAGGAGCACACCGAGATCTACCTGGTCCTCGAAGGGCAGGGGCATATGGAACTCGATGGCCAGCGCATCTCGGTCAAGCCCTTCAGCACGATCCTGATCAAGCCGCTCTGTCGCCACCGCGCCGTCGGCAAGCTCCGCATCGTGAACGTCTGCATCCCTCCTTTCGATCCCGCCGACGAATGGTTTGATTAGCACTGGGTCTGTCGGTGTGCTATAATATGCGTATGATTCAGAAAGTCGCGAAACTGCATCGTATGACTGAGCATGACGAGGTGAGAGAAAACCTTCGATACTGGCTCAGTCGGCCGCCGGAAGAGCGCCTCGCGGCGGTCGATGAGCTTCGACGTCAGTTTTATGGAGATTCCCAACGACTTCAAAGAACTGCTCGAGTTATTCAACAGTCACGAGGTTGAATACCTCATCGTCGGGGGCTACGCCCTGGCTTTTCACGGCGCGCCGCGCGTTACCGGTGATATCGATTTGTTCGTCCGCCCGGTGCGCGAAAATGCCGAGCGCATTCTTGCTGCGCTCGACGAGTTCGGTTTTGGATCGCTGGATCTGTCCTTGGACGACTTTGCCAAGCCGGGCAACATCGTCCAGCTAGGTGTTCCTCCTCTCCGTGTTGACATAATCACTTCGGTGACAGGCGTTCCATGGGACAAGGCCGAAGCCGGTGCGGTACCCGGTCGTTATGGTGCTATTTCTGTACACTTTATCGGTCGCGATGATTTCATCGCCAACAAGAGGGCCGTCGGTCGGTTGAAAGATGCCGCCGACATCGAAGCCCTCGGTGAATGATTGCCTCACCGGAGGTCAACCAGAAGTGCTCTGCCGTGATTTTTTGGCGAAGTGGGGGGTTTACAAGGCGGTGGCCCGGCGGTAGAATACGGGTCTGTTTGGCCGACGTAGCTCAACGGTAGAGCGCAGCTTTCGTAAAGCTGAGGTTGAGAGTTCAAATCTCTCCGTCGGCTTTTCGTATGTGTGCGAGGAAAGCCCGAGTCCAGGAAGCGGAGACCGTACCCGTGCAAGAAGCTAACGCGCCCCGTCGACCATCGCCGGAGAAGCTCGCTCTGGCGGGCATTACATGCATTCTTGCGGGAATGGCCGTCTTCCTGCCCTGTCTTATCTGGTTGAAGGCCTCGGGCACTCATCCCTCCGGGTCGGTCTTCCAGTGGTTTTTCCTTCTGTCCTGGGTGCTCGTCTATCTTGCGGGGCCGGTGTTTGGCTTTCTTTCGCTGATACGGGTCCTGTGCGATTGGCAGGTCGTCACGGTCGGTGCGGAGGGGGGTACTGACGTACGTCAGATGTCCACGATCATCCGGCGCTTCATGAGTATCTGCTTGCTTCTCAGCGGGACGTATCTCCTGACCATTGTCTGGGCCGTTGCCGCCGGGACGGTCGGTTCCACTGTCCCACCTGCGATGTGGGTCATCTGGCACGCGGCGGTCTGCCTGCTGGCGACGGCTGTGGGGAGCGTCTCTGTTCTGTTGTGTTTCAAGGCTCGCGTCAGTAGCTGGCTTCGATTGGGCGCGGGCATCGCGGTCCTGGCCGGCGTGGTGGCGATGGCGAGTGTCCTCATAGCTACGCGTTCCGGCTCAAAGTGCGTTCAGAGCCTTGTCTATTCGCGCAGGCCCCCGAGTTTCATCGGGTGCTCCGATACCTTGGGTCAGGCGGTCATTGCCCCAACTCTGGATGACCCACTGCCGATAGAGAGAAGCGTGGTCTGGTGCTCGTCGTTTCAACTGGCCTGGAATGAGTTGAGGGACAACGCTATTGGATCGCCTCTCGAGGTCGTTGGTGCCGAGGCTCTTGCGGCCCGCTTAAACGTTGCTCAGCAATCTCGCGCTGATCTGGAGGCCGACTCGGTCTACGTAGCGGCCGGTTGGACGACACAGGGGATCATCCCAACGATCGAACGGGAGATGTCGGATGGGTTCCCTTCAGTGGACGTGCCGGACTTCAGAAGTTATGGCGAAGGCCTCCTAGCGTACTCTCATCTTAGGGCCCAGGTTCCGTTCAAGTACCCTTTCCGACAGATGGAGAAGGCGTTGGTCTTCACGGACTCGCAGGGTCGCAAGACCGAGGTGCGTGGCTTCGGCGTTCGGGAAGGACACCGGCCTCGGTACAAGGATATGCGCGAGCAGGTGGACATCCTCTACTGCCGATCTCCCGATGAACGCAGGCGTTCGCGGGAGATGGACGAATACGCGGTGGATCTGTGCATGCACAGCAGCCCGTATCAAGTGGTTGTGGCCGCTGTCGAGCGCAGAGGTTCGCTGGGCGAAATCTGCGATTACGTTCGTCTTCGGGCAGAGGAATTCAAACAGCGGGAGGACTATGAAGAGATTCGGCACCTTCAAGGACAGGACATTCTGGAGGTGCCGGAGATGTTCTGGGAGATTGACCATCGCTATGAGGAGCTGATTGGGAAAGTCGTTGCGAACGTGGGCTTGCCTTTCGTGGAAGCTCGGCAAGTGATCCATTTCCGGCTCGATCGATCTGGCGCATCCGTGGGAAGCTGGGCGGTATCCATGCTGGCGTCGATACCGCGAACCTTCAAGTTCAATCGACCTTTCCTGGTGTATATGCAGAAGCGGGGGGCGGCGCAGCCGTTTTTTGTGATGTGGGTGGACAATGCGGAGTTGCTCGTGCCGCAGTAGTGCGGGTGTGCTCGGCGTCTTGCGGTCACTGGGACCTTCCTCCTCTCGTCTTTTGTTTCGATCGGAATTGCGAAATCCCTGCTACCATTCCCATGGGGTCTGTTGTATTCTTTGGACAGTGGCTCGGACGAGAGGTGGATTGGGCAGTCGGAGAGTTGACGATGGATGCGCAGGCCAGAGGCCGGATCAACGATACGAGTTCTGAAGCACGGAATGTGCAGCACGGTATCTATCGCGGGATGTCAGAGGCTGAGAAGTTGCGGCTCGTGTTCGAGACGTACCGCGCGGGCCGGCGACTGGCGATGATCGGGATCCGAATGCGGCATCCCGAGGCCAGTGACGAGAAGGTCCGGCAACTCTGGGCTCGCCAGCATCTGGGGTCGGAACTGTTCGACAAGGCTTACGGGGTGCTCAGTTGTGAGTGAGATGCGGGAGATTGAGGTCCTGGAGGAACTGGCCGGCGTGTTTGACGTGCTGGGTATTCCCTATGCGATTGGCGGTTCTATCGCCAGCAGCATGTACGGCACAGTTCGCTTCACGCGGGATGCGGATATCGGCGTCTACCCCTTCACCTCGGCGGCTGACAAGTTCTACGGACGGCTCAAGGACCGGTTCTACGTCAGTGAAGACGCGATGCAGCAAGCCTTGAGTTGCTGTGGCAGTTTCAACATCGTCCATCTCGATACGGCCTTCAAGATCGATATTTTCCTGTTGGGCCCAAGCGATTTCGAGCGGCAGTTGCTGGTGCGCAGCAAGATGGTGCGGCTGGGCGAATCGCCCGAGAGCGATCTGTGTTTTGTCTCGCCCGAGGATGTCATCCTGCTGAAGTTGCGGCGTCTCAACCAGGCCGATGGCTTCTCGGACAACCAGTGGGACGATATCCTGGGTGTTCTGGCCATCCAGGGTCAGGCCCTGGATTCTCGCCATTTGACCGACTATGCGCGCCATCTGGGCGTGGAGGAATTGCTGGAAAGAGCGATCGCCGAGGCGGCGACGTACGTATAGGCAGCTATGGATCTGGAACAGAAGAATCAGAGGTTGCACGCGATACTGAAGGACCTGGGCAGGGTCGTCGTTGCCTATTCCGGCGGTGTCGACAGTGCCTTCCTTCTGAAGGCGGCGGTCGATACGCTGGGCCCAGGCAATGTCCTGGCCTGTATCAGCGCCGGGGATTCGGAGCCTGGCCACCAGCTTGACCGGGCGGCACTGCTGGCTGAGGACATAGGCGTGGAGTTGCGCACGGTCGATACGGATGAACTGGAAGACCCGAATTTTGTGGTCAACCAAGCGGATCGATGCTTTCACTGCAAATCGCATCTGTGCCAAACGCTGTTGGAAATCGCCAAAGAGGGCGGCTACGATCACGTTGTCTTCGGGACAAACTACGACGATCTGGATGATTTCCGGCCGGGCAACCGGGCGCTGGCGAATTTCGGCGTACGCTCGCCGCTGGCCGAGGTGGAACTGACCAAGGACGACATTCGCCAGCTCAGCAGGGATCTCGGTCTGCCGACGGCGGATATGCCCTCGTCTCCCTGCCTGGCGTCACGTATCAGTTATGGTCTGGAAGTCACCGCCCAGCGACTCAAGCAGGTGGACGAGGCCGAAACGTTTTTGCGCGGTCTGGGTTTCGTTGAGTTCCGTGTCCGCCACCATGACAAGGTGGCGCGAATCGAGGTCCCACCGACGGAGATTGGCAAGATTGCGTCCGATCCGATTCGCTCGGCCGTGGTCGACAAACTGAAATTGCTTGGCTTTCAGTTCGTGGCGCTGGACCTGGAAGGTTTCCGGTCCGGTGCGCTGAACGAGTCGCTTTCCGACGAACAGAAGCGACTGAGCCTGGAGAAATGACAAACCCTGTATTGTTGGAGGAGTCCATGTACTCACACCGCATGCTGTCACTGATCTTTCTGGCCGTTCTTACGATGCTCATTCCTGACGCCGCATTTGCGGCGCCCGGTGAGGTATCGATCATGAGTTTCAACATTCGATATGGCACGGCCAACGACGGCGCGAACCATTGGGAGAAGCGACACGAATTGGTCTATGACGTTATTCGCAAGCACGACTGTGATGCGGTCGGCTTGCAGGAGGCGCTGCACTTTCAGATCGAACAGATTTGCGACGCTGTCCCTCATCACGGGATCATTGGTGTCGGGCGGGACGACGGCAAGACCAAGGGCGAGTATAGCGCCATCATGTACCGAACCGACCGGCTGAACGTTGCCGACTCCGGGACGTTCTGGCTGTCCGATACGCCGGATGTGGCTGGCTCGATCACCTGGGGCAATGCCTGCACGCGTGTCTGTACGTGGGCACGCTTCGTCCAGAAGAAGTCCGGAAAAGCGTTCTACCTGTTCAACGTCCATCTGGACCATCGGTCCCAGTCTTCCCGCGAAAAGAGCATGGTCCTCTTGGCCCGGCGCATTCGTGATCGCAAGCATCCGGACCCGGTCATTGTCACAGGCGATTTCAACGCGGGCGAGTCCAACCCGGCCATTCGCTACCTGAGAGGCGAATTGAACGGCAACACGGACGATGCTCGTCTCGCCAAGAATCCTATCCCGCTCGTTGACACGTTTCGCCTGCTGCATCCGGAGGCGACGGAAGCCGGCACGTTCAACGGTTTCAAAGGCGAACGTTCGGGTGGGAAGATCGATTACGTGTTCGCACTGCCGGGCGCCAAGGTTCTCGAGGCCGCCATTCTGCACGACAACGCAAAGGGCCGCTACCCTTCCGATCACTTCCCCGTCATGGCTCGGTTCGCCCTGACGGATTGAGCCGTTGGCGCTTTGTCTGAGCCCGTTGCCATCTGTCGGGAATGCCGCGATGATGAGCGGACAGAGGCCCGAGACTAGCGTTGAGTCGAGACTCTGATCATCGGGGTCCCTCCAGGGAAGTGCTTCTCGTAGAATTCCTGCAGAGGGCCGTCATACATAGCGACGCGAACCGTTCCCCAGGTGGCCTGGTCGCCGGTGGCGTAGTAGAGGTATGTTCGTCCCTCGTATTCGAACAGATCGATATCGGAGTTGTTCACGCCTTCACCGGCGCTGGCTTCCATGATGGGATTGAAGGGCGAAAGGTCCCAGTCGATCAGACTCTTGGACCGAGCCATGAAGGAAACCCACCCGTTATGGCCCGGGATGGCCTTGTGAAGGTAGATCACATAGTAGTAGGGCGCGAAATACCGCAGGACGGGGCAGGCGGAGTATTCATTGTTAACCCCGGCGAAGACTAGGTACGGGATTTTCTTCCAGGAATCCAGATCCTTGGAGCGAGCGAATTTGAAGCAGAACCCGACGGGTTTGTTGGACTCGTAGGCCATGACGTAATCGTCCCGACCGCGTGTCACGGAGCAGTTGAAAAGATGCTCGTCCCCTTCAAGTGGGATGGCCAGCTTTCGGTTCCAGGTCTTCATGTCGGTGGTGGTGAACTGGTAGATGCTCTTGAACCAGTCGTCGTTGGTTCCCTGGCTGGCGAAGATGCGGAGCGTATCGCCATCGACGAAGGCGGAGACGAAGGAATGGCCGATGCCGAAGCGCGAGACTTCCACCCCGTTGCTGAGGTTGTCGATGTAGAGGTACATGTTCTGTGCGCTGGTATAGTCCCCGACTCTGTCGGCGGCGTCATTGCGGTGGTTCAGCGCGAGATAGGCCGTGCCCTTATAGACAAAAGGGGTGTTTTCCATAGCCGTGTCGAAATTGGCGGGGATCTTCACGAGAGTGGGACGTTTGGATCCGACGCCGGTTGGGTTGAGGAGACTGGCCCGAGTGGAACCTGCAAGAGCGAGAACGAAAAACACAGCCTTCAACCGCCTCGATTCAAACACAGCTTCACGCTCCCATTATTCTTTGTGCCGGGATCGTCCGGCTTGGCAGGTGATCCCTGGCGCGTGTCAGTTCGTGCTACCGGTTTTCGACGGACTGGCGCAGTTCGCGGCAGGAGGTGAAGAACTGCTCCGGCGACATCTCCTGGAGGAAGACCAACCCGCGTGCCGCGCGGATCAGGGCGCTGGGGTGGTTGTGGAACCACTCGCGGCCCAGGCACGTCTTGATCTTGCGATATTGCTCGACCTGAATGCGCTGGGCCAGTTGCGAGAATGGGCCATCGTGCTCAGGGCTTGGGAACGAGGCGGCCTTCTGGGTGATGAAGGAGTTCATGAACGCGTCATGCAGGATGGAGAACATCGCCAGCGTGACGGGCACGAAGACGTTGGCCTCGGAGGGATCGAACCGGAACCAGACGTTGCGATAGCCCCAGATCTTCAGGTCGGCTTTGTCGCGCGTCTTCAAGTGCAGGCGGATTGCCTCGGACAGAGCCTGCATGACTTTGTAGTGCGTATCCGGTCCGCTGGCCTCGGGGTCGAATGCCACGGTGACCACGTCGGGATCGACACGCTGCAGTTCGGCGATGATGGGAGGGACATCCTGATCCATGGTCGGTTCTTTGGTGAAGATATCCCCGGTGTAGAATCCCAGGCGAAGATGACGAACGTTCTCACATTGCCATCCATAGTAACCCCAGAGGCACTCCGCCTCCCACTCGCGGCACATTCCCTTGAGTTTCTGAATGTGCTCGGGGTCCTTCTTTCCCGGATAGGTGGAGGTAAAATAGTCATCGAGTTCGGTGAGGTGGCGATCCACATGGGCCAGGCGATCAGCGCCGAACAGTTCGATTAGGTTGCGCAGCATCCGCCGAGCACAGCCGTCCGCTTTGTCGTAATCGTTTCGACCGGCCACGCCGTCGAGGTATTGCCACACGTCGCGGTTGCGATCGATCATGTTGTTTTGGGCGAAATAACTCTGTCCGATCAACTCGCGGAATTCATCGGTGCCCAGGAACCGACGGAGATCGGCAATCTGGCCCCGCATGAATTCGTTGGTCACGGCGGTGAACCCACTGGTGAGCGTGACGAAATGATGCTCGTTGGTCATGCGACGGAAATGACGAACGACCTGGGCGAAATAACCGAGCATGATGTCGTCGTGGTGGGGTTCGGTGTGCAGGAAGCATTTGTTCTTGTAGACCCGCAGGCCGTTTTCGATCTTGCTGACGAGTCGGTCGTAAGTCATTCGCGCCAGCGTCTCAAGTGGTTCGCTGCGCCGGGCCAGCGCCGCCGAGGCCAGAGGGTCCCCTGAGCAATCGTCATCGGTCAGGTCGAGCAGGCGTTTCTTGTGTCGGACGGCTAGTGTCATCAGCGCCTTCTCGACATCAGCGTCGCTGATTGCCGGCGCCTGCTTGAGGACCTCGACCTGCCGTCCTATGAGTTCGGTGCCGGCGCCCCGGGTAATGTAGAATCGTGCATTGGGCAGATGCTGGAGGCAACTGGCCGGAACGTTGATGTGATCGTCGGCCTGGATGGCTTGTGCCGCCAAGGCGGCCTTTGCTTGCCCGGCGGCGATGACGATTGCTGTGCAGTCAGGGTTACGCGTGATCGTTCGTAGTCCGATCGTAATCACCAGGCATCGGCGGGCCATTTCGATCCCGCCCAGGTCGCCGGCCGCGGCGGCCTGGGTCTCGTAGTTGGTGGGACATAGCCTTGTGGTGGAACTGTGGTCGGAGCCCTTGATATTGAAACCGATATGACCATCCGGTCCGATCCCGCCCAGGAAGAAACCAATTCCGCCCAATTGGCGAATGTGCTGTTCGTATTCCATGCACCATTGATCGACATCTTCAAGCAGTGTCTTCTGTCGGCGTTCGAGGTTAGTGCGGCTCTGGCGATAGCGCAGCGTCAGGTCCACGTGCTTATCCGGCCAGACATCGTCGAGTGTCTCGTTGGGACGCAGACCGATCGCCGACGAATCAATGAGCAGGGCTTTGCCCGGGTCGAGGCCAAAGCCATCAATGTAGAAATGTTTCACGTAGTGGTTGAAGCTGTTGTGCTGAGCGGAGTCCAGAGGATAGAACTCGTCGATCTGCACGAAGTGCAGGCCTGACATGACGGGCTTTCTCGTCCCGTCGATACCGGCCTGTTCCAGGGTCCTCTGAATTTCGAGAGTGTCCCAATCATCGAGTAGACGTCGGACCCACCTGATAAAGTGTTCGGGGCTCTTTCCCGTAGGCAGAGAGATCACGCCGTCCGGATGATGCTGGACCCATTCCACAAAACGCATGGCTGTCAGTTTGCCCAGTGCCGGGAAGTTCTCCACGGCAATTGTGGGAATCTTCTCGGCCGGCTGGTAGAGTACGTCGAAAGACGAGGCTTGGACGGCGATCTCTTCTACACGTGTCAGAATGGTGCGTTGTTCCTCTTTCATTTTCTCTCTCGCCACCTTTGGATGGTTCCGATATCTTGAGGATGCCGGTGCTGTTAGGGCATTAGCCTGAGTTCTTCCTTTTCCTCGAACATGTTCCGGTAGTCCGTGGGGCGGTAGAGTTTGAAGTCGAGCGCTCGTATGTATTCCTCGGGACCGAAGTGTCGCACGTTTTCAATCAGAGAGGAAATCTGCTTTTGCGAGCGAAAGGCGCCAATCGCCTTGAGTTTGGTTTCCATGTATGATGCGGGCGTGCGCATCTGCAGCGTGGGCGGGGCGACGAAATCGCAGTACACGGCATAGGTGCTCACGTATGGGACTTTCTCCAGTGGTTCACCCAGTTCCGGCCAGATGTCGCCACTGGCGTGGAACAGGCTGATCATGAACTCATCGTACACAATCTGGTGGTCCGGATGCAGATCGTTGCAGGTTGGTACGAAACATTGAGTCGGCCTGATCTGGCGCAGCCAATAGGTGAAGCTATTCTGCAGTCCGATGTGTCCGGCCACGGCCGGCGGCGTTTCGCTGTCGGTTGGTGTCCGGCCGCGATAACTGTTGAGTCGGCAGTCGGGAAAGCCTGTCCAGACGATATTCTTCTTGGGTACGTGCAGTGCCCGGTAGCATTCAAAGCTCTCTTCGCGTCGGATGTTGGCGATGGTCGTCTTCTCCTCCGGGCTGCAATAGCCCATACTCCCATCGGTCGCTACCAGGATGTGGACCGGCACCTTCTCACGCTTGGCCAACTGGATCATCAGGCCTGCGCCCAGGACGGCGTCGTCGTCGTGGGGACTGACGAAGAGAAAACGCTCTTTCTCTCCCTGCCAGTGACGAGATACATCGGCCAGGCGGGGGCCGACGCGTCGTTCATTACCAACCAAACGTACGAATTGACATTTGTCTCTCTGCATGGGTGCGTCCTTTTGCGTTCTGTCAAATCAAGATAAAGAAGGATTCCTGGGGCGGTGTGTTCACTTGATGACCGTCAATGGCGGAACGCTCTGCGTTTCTTAGAGCCTTGGCCGTTCCCTAGGTGAACGACATCGCCCCCCGTGTTTTTCTGGCTATCGTTTAATTCGTCAGACCGGCGATGGCGGCCCCGATGAGGGTAGCGTTCTCCACGTTCACGATCTCATAGTGGATGCTCATCTGGTCCACCAGATATTGCTTGAGGTAATACTCGACCTTCTGACGCAACGATTTCAGATGGTAGAACGTTGTCCCTTCGGCGACGATGCAGACCGGTCGGCAGGGATTGTGTCCTTTGCCGCACTTGATGGCGGCCGACGAGAGGTTTGCGGCCGTTAGTTTGGCGGCTCGTTCAATGAACGCGTCGACCAGATGGTACAGCTTGGCCGTTTCCTCTGTTGATGCGCTGGTCAGCGCGACAGCCAGTGGGTTGTCGCTCCCCTCTGGTTCGGTCATGAAGTCGCTGATGTCCTTGCTGCTGGTCTCCTTGAGTTCGAGCAGCTTCTGGGCGGTGTTCGGAGAGAACAAGCCTTCCTTGGCGGCCGTCTGAAGGGCCGCCGAGCAAATCGGTCCCAGGTAGGCCCCTGAGATCATCTTCTCAAAGACATGTACCCCTGGACTGGTGGACAGGGCGTCGAACTGTTCATCGATCTTACCTCGCGGGGCCTTTCCGAATCCCCCCGATTCGACGTTGACGATCTGGCTCTTGGCCGGGTCCAGGTCCTTGGCCTTGGTGATATTCGCGTTCTGCTCGACGTAGGCCGTATTGGTTCCGGTGCCCAGGATGAAGCCAATGAAACTGTCGTAGTTGCGACCGCTGGAGGTTCCTCTTCCGGCCAGAAGGGTGGCGACCGTGTCGTTGAGCAGGACAATCTGCTTGTCGTCTGCGGACCGACTGAGGGCGGCCTTCAGGCTGTCGCCGATCATCTGGCCGACGACCTCCTTGGCTTTGATTTCCTTGGGGAAGTAGAGGACGCGGCCGTCTTTGCTGGGGAACATCTCAGCCGGGAAGGAAAAGCAGAAGCCAATGTTCGGGCTTTTGTCTATGACGTCTGCGACGTACCCGGCCATGGTGCCGAAGAAATGTGCTTTGCTGGCCTCCTCCTTGATACCGGGCATCGGGAAGACCTGGAAGTCGGCGATTTCGGGAGTTCCCTGCGCTTTGAAGCAGACGGTCGCCACGCGGAAATTCGTTCCGCCGGCGTCCATGACAATGACGGGTTTGTCCCGGGGCAGTTCCCGCTCGGTCTCAAGGTAGGTCGGAAGCATGGCCAGGGAGCTCTCCTGGCCGGCCAAGCCCTTGTCCATTTCATCCAGAAAGACACGGCACGTTTCCTGTAGGCTGATGTCCTCGTGATACATACCGTGCTGTTCCAGGAACTTCTTGACCTGGCTGCTTACTTCCTTCATGGGCCGATCTCCTAGGGTTCCCCGGCAGAGATATGAGGGATTATCATACCGCTTGAGGGGTAATTCATTACCTATGATAGCATCTGATTCGCGTCAGTTTAACATGGTCTGCAGCGGTTTGGCAATGGCTGGGTTGAGCTGTTGGATAAATCCACCCAGGACGCTTGACGACAAATCGGCCCCTCGCTATCATGCCCCGGGAGAGTCCGGGCATGATCCGAGTTTTCATGTCTGAGGATGGCGCTGCCAGGCGGCGCGTCTTAATATACTGAAGTCCATAAACTTTTCCATGGCCGTAAGAAATGCGGCCTGAGGGTAGTGGTAATGGCCCCACGAGTACTCTATCTGGGTGATACATCACTGGGCGGTGCGGCCGGATATCTGGCCGGGGTGATGGCGTACAGCGGTATCGATTTCGACTATCACAGCTCGGACGAGAGGTTCTCCGACGACTGGTTGCAGAGTGGGTGCGACGCGGCCATTCTCAGCGACTATCCGGCGGCGAACTTCGACGAATCGCAGGTTCAGCATCTCGTCGAGTGTGTTCAGGCCGGGATGGGGCTTCTGATGATTGGCGGCTGGGAGTCCTTCACCGGATTGGGTGGAGACTACGGCTCAACTGGTTTTTCAGACGTCCTGCCTGTTATCATGCAGGAGACCGACGATCGCATGAATAATTCCGGGCCTTGCATCGTGGTTCGGAATATTGACCATCCAATAGTCACGGATCTTCCCTTTGATGATGATGCTCCCGTGGTCGGGGGCTTCAATCGGCTGCAGGCCAAAACGCATGGCATCACGGTCCTGTCCGTGCATATGTTTGGAGCCGCTAAGACCAACGATCGAGTGGAATTCAAGCCGCAGGAAACGTTTCCTTTGCTGGTCGTAGGGCGGTTCGGCCAGGGTAACGTCGCGGCCTTTGCCAGCGACGTGGCGCCCCATTGGGTCGGCGGACTGGTTGACTGGGGGGAAAGCAGAGTCGAGGCGCAAGCCCCGAACGGGCCGGCGGTGGAAGTGGGTTCCGACTACGCAAGGCTGTTTACAAACATGATCCGCTGGGTCTCTGCAAGTTCCAGATAGATCCCGGCGCGATATGAAGGTGGATCCAAATGATGAATGGAGGTATGCGAAGGTGGTAACCGGTAATGCAATCGTGGGACAGTCGGGAGGTCCAACCTCCGTGATCAATGCTTCGCTGGCGGGTATGGTCGAGGCGACCCAGACCTTTGACGGGATCGACCATGTGTTGGGGATGCGGTATGGCATCGAAGGGTTCATGGCCGAGAACGTCATCGATCTGGGCGCTGAATCGACAGAGGTGATCGGGGCCTTGAAGACGACGCCCTCCAGCGCTCTGGGTTCGTGTCGCCATAAACTCACCGAGGACGACCTTCCCAAGATTCTCGATCTGCTTCAGAAGTACAACATTCGCTACTTCTTCCTGATCGGCGGCAACGACACGATGGATACGATCCATCGTGTGGAAGATTATGCGCGCCGGCATGGACACGAGATGATCGGTCTCGGCATTCCCAAGACGGTCGACAACGACCTTTTCGGTACGGACCATACGCCGGGCTTCGCCAGCGCGGCTCGCTACATGACGCTTTCTGTTCAGCAGGCAGGCGTCCTGGCCCGTGACATGCAGAAGGTCGATCAGTTCGCGGTGTTCCAGGCGATCGGACGTGAAGCCGGGTGGCTGGCGGCGGCCACGGCGCTGGCCAAGACGTGTGAATCCGATGCGCCGCATATCCTGTGCCTGCCGGAAAGGCCGTTCGTCAAGGACACGTTCCTGGCCAATGTCAAGGCCTGCTACGACAAGTATGGCTTCGTTTCAGTTGTCTGTGGAGAAGGCATTACCTACGGCGACGGGCGACCCGTTTCGGCATCGGAGACCAGCGACAAGTTCAACAATGTTGAGTTCGGCGCCATGGGTGGCGCGAGCGTCGCGACGGTACTGCACCGGATGATCTCGGATCAGTTTGGCTGGCGTGGCGAATTCCAGATCACCGAATCGCTTCCCATGTGTGCGGCCGACAGGGCTGTTCAACGGGATATCGACGAGGCGTATATGTGCGGCCAGGCGGCCGTGGAACTGGCCAAGCAGGGCAAGACGGGCCTGATGGTCACGCTGGAGCGGGCCTCCAGCGATCCCTACAAATGCACGACGGGTACGGCCTCGCTGGCCGATGTGGCCGTCCGCGCCAAACCGATGCCTGACGAGTACCTCAGCGCCGACGGGAGTTTTGTCACAGAAGCCTTCCTGGATTACATTCGACCCTTGGTTGGCGAATTGCCTTCCTACACCCGGTTGGCCTGTGAGAAGTTTTCAATATAGTCCATTAGCGAGTTCCAAGGAGATGTATTGATGAACACGAGTGAAAAATATGCGAAGTTCGCCCTTTGCACAGAGATGCTGGAGACGCCCGGTATTTTGCGGGAGTTCAAGCTTGAGGGTGCCGACGCTGTCATCGCAGCGATCAAGGAGAAGGGCAAGCTGTTCATGACGGGCGAGGGGTCGAGTCGGATCTTCCCGGCCAAGAATGCCATGTATGCAGCCCTGCGCAGCGGGTTGGATCTGAACATGGCCACCGAGGGCGGCCGGCAGGCGGGGGAATATGACCTGACTGATTTCGTCGTGTTCGGCGCGTCCAATAGCGGCCAGACCAAGGAGGTCGTCTGGCTCTTCGATCGATTGGGCAAGACGAATCACGCCCATCGTTATGGTCTGACGGCCAACAATGACACCAAGCTCGAATCGATCAGCCAACAGGCCTTTGTGCTGAGTTGCGGCAAAGAGGACGCTGTCGCGGCGACCAAGAGCGTGGAAGAGCAAGCGCTGTTCTACGCCGAGTTGCTCGCCCAATTGCAGGGCGGCACCCTGGCGGCCAAGTTGCCGCCGTTGGCCGAGGCTGTAGAGACAGCCTTGACCCTGGAGGTGGATCCTGAAATCACCAAGGCAATCGCCAACGCCGGGACCATCTACTTTGCCGGCAAGAATGACGGAGTTGCCGAAGAGTTGACCCTGAAGACGAACGAGATCACGCGCAAGAAGAGCGATTTCCTGGAAGGCACCTATGCCGTCCACGGTGTGGAAGAGGTCATGAACGCCGACGACGTCGTGATCCTCATCAATCCGTTCGCGGCCGAGCTTGACAAGATCAAAGAGACACTGGCCGATGGCGTTGGCCTGAAGGTGTTCGCCGTCTCCGATGAAGACACAATCTTCCCGACGATCAAGATTCCGGATGTTGGGGAATTGGCTAACTTCGTCTACCTGGCGGCCGGCTGGAATATCCTTGTCGAGGTGGGTGTCCACCTGGGTATCGATCTGGATCATCCGGTTCGGGCCCGCAAGGTGGGCAACGAATTCGAAGGCTAACGATGTGACAGAGGGGAAGCGGTTGGGGCACGATTTCCGATGCCCCAACCGCGTGACATCGATTGGCGGGAGGCGGATCACGATGTCACGCAGGGGGGGTGTTTTTTCTTGACTTTCTGAGGCATTCTGTTTACCTATCTCTTTTCAACTGCATCTCCAATCGTGCGGAATTGGGAGGTGCGTTCCGCCACGGGTCGGCGAGGTTGTGTCGCGCCGTGTGGCCGAGGCCTTGAGATTACGGAGATTAGGATGGCTCGGGGCGAGCCCGGCGGTGGGTCGGTGTGAAGCAAGCGTAGCGGCAACATGGGAATACCATAGGCGTGTCTTCGGTAGGTGTCCCGAATAGGCGGGAATGAACACAGATCAGAAGGAGGACCGAATGGGCCAGATGTTGATCGGAGTGGATTTCGGGGCCACCAATGTTAAGATCGGCTGCTTCGATTTGGAGTTGCAGTTGATCGATCACACCTCTGTCGCGACCGAAGCCGATCAGGGGGCTGAGTCAACCGTGGAGAGGATCGCGCAAGCGATTGAACAGCTTGTCAGGGATGTCGGTTCATCACCCCAGTCCATTGTCGCGGCGGGCATCGGAACGCCCGGCCCGGCCGACTACCAGAACGGGATCATCATCAGCGCCGCCAATCTGCCCTTTCGAGACACGCCCATCCGGCAGATGCTCAGCGCGAGATTGAACTGTCCTGTGGCCTTTGACAACGACGCCAACGTTGCCTGCTGGGGTGAGTTTACCGCCGGAGCCGGCAAGGGTGTCAATGATATGGTCTTTGTCACGCTGGGAACAGGTGTTGGCGGCGGGATCATTTCCGGTGGACGGCTCATTCACGGTTGCGGAGGCAACAGCGCTGAAATCGGGCATATCATCATCGTCCCGGACGGTCGGCTTTGCGGTTGTGGGCAGCATGGTTGTATAGAGGCCTACGCCTCGGCGAGTTGGACCGCCCAGCGGGCAACGGAGGCCCTGGAGGCCGGCGAGTCCTCAAGTCTTAAACCGCTCCTGAATCAGAACGGCGGGATCACTTGTGAAGACGTCTGGCGGCACCGGCAAGAGGGTGACACTCTGGCCGATCGCATCACAGACGAGACCGCCAGAGCCCTGGGGACGCTGTGTATCAACCTGTTGCATGTGCTCGAACCGTCGAGGGTCGTCTTCGCTGGCGGCATGATTGCTGCGGGTCAGGTGCTTCTGGATCGTATCCGTCACTACTTCGACGAGCAGATCTGGACCATGAAGAAAGAGCCCCTCGAGATTGTCTTCTCGTCGCTAGGCGAAGATGCGGGCATCACGGGCGCCGCGGGTTTGGGCAGAGAATTGCTGTAGACGCTCCCGGCGTAGTGGAAATGATCGGGCTCGGGTCCCAGGCCGTGAGCCCGATGCGGCTCAGTCGGGATATCCTTCGGGGTGGTCGGAGTGCCATTTCCAGGCGGTTTCGACCATCGTTTCCAGTTCAGGTTTCTGGGGGCTCCACCCCAATACGGTTTTGGCTTTGGATGCGTCCGAGGTCAAGACGGCGGGGTCTCCCGGTCGCCGGTCGGTCTCGACCACGCAGAAGTCTTGTCCCGAAATGCGCCTGACCGTTTCGATCACTTCCCTTACCGAGTAGCCCTGACCATTGCCCAGATTGTACACTTGCTCAGCCGTGTCACCCAGCTTGTTCAGAGCCAGCAGGTGGGCTCGACACAGGTCATCGATGTGGATGTAGTCACGGACACATGTCCCATCCGGCGTATCATAGTCGCTGCCAAAGATCTTAATGTCGGCTCGTTGACCCATGGCGGCTTGAATCGTCAGTGGGATCAGGTGTGATTCGGGCCGGTGATCCTCCCCGCGTGCTCCGCCGCTGCCGGCGCCGCAGGCGTTGAAATACCTTAGCGCCGCGTAGTTCAGCCTACCTGTCTGGCTTTGGTACTGGCACATCTGCTCGACCGCCCACTTGCTCTGCCCGTATGGATTGATCGGATCTTTGGGCATCTGTTCCGTAATCGGGACGGTCTTGGGCATGCCGTACACGGCGGCCGTGCTGCTAAAGACGAACTTGTTGACGCCCACCGCTTCCATGGCCGAGAGCAGATTCTGTGTGTTGGAGAGGTTGTTGTGGTAGTACTTCAGCGGTGCCTGCACCGATTCGCCCACTTCGATCCACGCAGCAAAGTGCATGACCGCTTCGACGTGCTGTCCTCCAAGGGTCTCGATGAGCAGGTCGTGGTCGGCTAGATCCCCCGTGATGACCACGGCATCCTTGACGGCGGAACGGTGGCCCTTGCTGAAGTTGTCGAAGACGATCGGCTCGTGTCCCTCACGAGTCAGTAACGCGGTCATATTGCTGCCGATGTATCCGGCGCCCCCACAAACAAGTATTCTCATAGAGTTTCGTCTCTCTCCTGTCCCTAGATCTCTTGGCTGATTCGCTTCAGTATCTTTTCAGCCAGTGCCGGGTCCTCGCCGAGATCGATCCAGGCGAGGCGCTCTCTCTGTTCGGGCTCCAATTCCAACCGTTGGAGCGTGGGCGTGCTCTTTGAATACATCCTGTAGGCTTGCGATACGCTGGCCACCTCATTCTCGGGCAGACTTAGTCGCTGCACCCGAACGGTGCACTCAATGCGCACCTGGTTGCCGGTTGGGTGGAGTTGGAGTTCGACCGACCTGCGGATCGTATGGATGCTGGCTTCAACGGTTTGGGCCAGCCCGACGTTGTCGGACCTCCAGAACTCGAAGAATTGTGCGCCGGCCAATGGCTTGGTCCTGATGACGCCACCAATGGGGTCCGCCTTCTCGATAGCAAAGTGCATCCGTCTCAGCATGGTTTCAGTTGCCCTCATGGCGTTTGCCATGCTGATGTCAGATAGGTACAGAGACCCTTCTTCCGGCGCGGTATGCTGCGGCTGGGCACACCCGGCCAACAGCATGAACCCACCCAATGCCCACAACAAGTTGTGCCTGCTAAGTTTAGACATACATATCTATTCCTGTTGCGCTGATTGCGTGATTATACGTTCGTTACCCGTTCTCCTCAAGTGTGAGCACAGAACATCAGAGAGAATTGCACCTCCAGCTCAGCCCTGTCCCAGTTTGCCAACGGTGTCTCAAGAGCGGTGGTCCTGTTGATAGGGTAGTCAGGCGACGATGCCGCTGATGTCGATTAAATACATCTGCCTGCCGTTGCCACCGTGCGGAGAATCGATAACGACGCTGCGCCCGTCGAGACTGAAGCGCGGATGGGTATCGACGCGCCACTCGCCCTTGTACTGGGGCGGCTGGTGGAAATGGCCCAATTCGACTTTTCGGCCGGTTTTGACGTGATACAAGTAAGGTGTCTGGTTGCGATTGCGATCCGGGTAGCTGTCGTTGAGGATCCATTCGTTGCCGGGCAGATAGGAGCAGTGGCCGTCCTGTTTCATTACATCGCCACCGATAAGGTCGAAGTTTCGTGTGCGATCCTCGAACAGGTAAAACCCCCGGCCATGCGGTTTCTGCGCCGAATAGGCGAGAATGTGTTTCGGGTCCCGCCAGATGAAGTGCGAGGTCATCCCGTTGTCGTCCACCACGGCGACATCCCTGCCCTTGGGGGAGGCCGTGAGCATGCGTGTTCGGAGGCCTGAACGCCCTTTTTCACCGCGCCAGCGGTGCAGGAAAATGAACCGTGAGCCATCCGTATTAAATAGTAGATGATTGAAGTAGTGCGTCGCCTCGGATAGGTCTGCGTGCGGGTAGGGAATCTTGGCGATTTCGGCAATCGAGATGATCAGATCAGCCTCACCCGTATCGAGGTCCACACGCCATACGCCGCTGTCTTGCGGGGCACGCTCGTCTCGGAACGGATCTTCCAGGCCCGCATATCCATACCCCGGGCGCATGTATTGAATTCGGCGGAAATCGGCAGCCACGGCGGTACGCCCGTCCGGACTGACGCTGTAGACGGGAAACGGGATCGTACGCTTACGCCGGGTTTTCACGTCCAGGATGTGGCATACAAAGCGTCCGTTCTGCCGATCGTTCCATAGGATCTCGGTTTGCGAGCCGGGTCGCCATTGGAGCATGCAGCCCTGCTGCCAGCACCATGCGCTCGTCCGGTCCAGTTCGATCCAGCGATCCTCGTTCTTCAGATCGACCATACCGACCTTAATTACGTCATCGGGCTTTGGGGAGCGATGCTCGAAGCTCACTGCCATCCCCAGTGCGTACCGAGACGTGGGGTCGAATTGGAGCTTGTCATAGTAGGCGAACCAATGATATTGGGGACCGCGGGTGATAGGCCGGACCGGGGGTGGGTCTTTCTGTAAGGCGCCGAGAGTGCCTTGCGTGCCGTTAACGGCCACGACGGCCACGCATCCTGCGGTGTGCCGGAAGAAACTGCGACGTGTCAGGCTTCGATGATGCATCTCTCAACTCCTGTTCTCTGTGCGGGACTCTAAAAAAGCCCCGACCTGCGAATATCAAACGGGCTTGATGGCATAGTATAAGCCCCTCGGCCTCTCGTGCAAGGACGATTGATTGCGTCCCGTCGGCTTAATCCTCCTATTCGAATCTGCCAGCTAAAGGTAGGGTTCTCTTTGGGCCGATACCTCAAAATAGGAACGCATCAGTTTGGTGAAATGGATACTCCTACAATGTCTGCGACACAGAGGCAATCAATTGTTGAAGCTCTCCGAGGACTGTCGCTGGGCCGAACGGTAATCGATTTCCTGGACTATCTCGTCGTGGAGGCGGGTCTCTCGCAGAACACGATTTTGGCATACGGACGCGATTTGAGAGAGTTTTCCGTTTTCTGTCATGCCGCTGGCATTGATGGGATCGAGCAGGTTCAGCCTCATGTTGTCCGAGAGTACATCCAGCAAGAGGGATGTCGTCGGAAGTGCGAAAGTTCGGCGAAGAGAGCCCTTGTGGCCATTCGCATGCTCCTGCGATTCGCGAAAGTGACCGGCCTCATTGAGGATGATGGTGGGGCGGTGCTGGAGATGCCCAAAATCTGGCAAAGGTTGCCGATCGTCTGCAACAAAAAGCAGGTGGCTCAATTGCTGAACGCGCCCCACCCTGAGGAGCGATTCTATTTCCGCGATAAGGCGATACTCGAATTGCTCTATGCCACCGGCGTCAGAGCCAGTGAACTGGCTGGATTGAACGTTGGCGATGTCAATTGCGACATCGGGTATTTAAGGTGCCTAGGAAAGGGGGGCAAAGAGCGTATTGTTCCGGTGGGCCACAGTGCGATTGAGGCAACACGCGATTATCTGCGTCATCTACGCCCGAAACTGGCCAAATCCTGCGGCGAAACCCGCTTGCTGCTATCGCGAACAGGACGGCCTTTGACACGTATTGAAATTTGGAGACTTGTTAAGAAATATGCTGTCCGTGCAGGGATGCCTCGGAGTGTGACGGTCCACACGTTGCGCCACTGCTTTGCCACACATCTGCTGAACGGCGGCGCGGACCTGAGGAGTGTGCAGGAGATGCTTGGCCACGTGGATGTCGGAACCACGCAGATCTATACCCATGTCGACCATGAGCGTCTCAGGAGCATACACAGACAGTTTCATCCAAGGCCGTGATGGAGAGTCCGGAGCGATCGTGCTCGATAGGATCGCAGGCCGAGGCCAAGTGTGGGTTTTGGGCACGAGAATTGTGGTGAAGGGGTGAAAATCCCGGTAAGGGAATTGACTTTGGGCCATTAACAAGCCTATTATAAGGTAATGTAATCAATAGGGGTCTTCTGAAGGTAATCTCTATGAACGCTTCACGGCGCTGTATCCTCTTGGCAATGCTGATAGCGGGTGTTTTCCAGGCCGCTATAGCGAAAGAGACGGCGTCGCCCCCCCCCGCGAAGACCGATCGCGCCGAGGTTGACAGGCAGGTTAGGGCAAACAAGACCCTACTCCTGGAAGGCAAAGACGAGCAGATTCGCCTGGACGCAGCGAGGTTACTCTTATTCGGAGACAACGGGGAGTCTCGCAAGGAACTTCTCGATGTTCTTCGGGACCAAGGCCACCCGGAAGCCAGGGCGGCCATCTGCAAGGCCCTGACAATCCCCAGAGATGACGGGAAGCAGGTGGCGCACAAAGAGGAGCTCATTGAGCCCCTTGTGGCCGTTCTCAGTACTGAAAACGACCCTTGCCGGGCCGAGCTGGCGGCCCAGGCACTGCTGATATTTGCTTATGGAGATGTCCAGGCGCATCTGGAGCGTCTGATTGCTGACCCTAACGGATCAAAGGCGGCTCACGCCAATGCCGTGAAGGCCCTGAAGTACCAGCCCGACGACAGAGCGATCTTCAGACTGGTCGAGTTGATCGGCGCGCCTCAGGTGGAAATCGCTGCTGAATCGAGAAAGGCCTTGGAACTACTTGGCATAGACGTTCCGAGCGATCCGAACGGTGTGGCTGCCCTGACGGAGGCCATGCGGCGGCGCGGACCGGAGGCATTCCTAAGAAACCCCCTGATCATGCGGAATTGGCTGGCCAGCCGCGAGAATCGCATCCAGGAGTTGACAGCTTCCCTGGCCGGGTGGGAGCAGAAGTACTTGGCCACGCTTGGCAGGCTATACGACGTTCAGGCCGATGAGAAGGCCCGAAGCGAGTTTCTTTCACAGCAACTTAATTCGCCGGAATCCAGCATTAAACTATGGGTGTTGGGTAAGCTGGAGGAGCTGCGTAAGGGTACTGGGAAAGGAAAACCTTCGCCTGAGCTCGAAAAGAGCCTTCTGGGCCTTATTTCGCATCGGAACAGGCGCGTTCGCCTCAGGACGGCGAGTTTGCTGACCTTGATGTGGGATCTTGACTCCACCAGCCCACTTCTTGGGCAGCTTCGCGTTGAAGAAGATGCCGAGGTCCGACATGGACTGTTCGTGGCCCTTGGCAATGCGTGCTATTATGCGTCGTTGCCCACTTCTTCGGTGAAAGTCCCTGATACGGTAAGGAAACAGACCTTGGAGTTGGCGGTCACCTTCCTGCGTCACGCCGAGGCGGAGAAGGCGCGGAGCGGCGCCGACGTTATCCGGAAGTTGCTTGAGCAAGATGGCCTCAAGGCGGCGGAGATTGAGACGTATTTGATCGCCCTTGCGGATCGGTATCGCCAGACGAGCCCGGCGACTAACCACGGCCTCCGGGGCGAATTTCTGAACGCTATGGCGGTTCTCTGCGCTGAACGCAGCGTTGGCCATGTTCGGACCCAGGCGGCTAAGCTGTACGGCCCGGTCTTTGACCAGGCCTTGGGGGATGAGCTTGAGCCCGTTCGATTGGCGGCGATAGAGGGGCTGATCAATATCGACAATGTTGCGGCTATGAAGAGGTTGAGAGGCGGTTTCCCGGGGGATTCGAGTGCGGCCATACGGGCGAAAGTAACTGACTTGGCCGGCGAAGTGGGCCGTCCGGACGATTTGGAGTGGTTGGCCAAGAAGTTGAGTTCGGCAGGCGAGGGGGAGGCGGCGTGGCAGGCTATGGTCAAGGTGTTTCGCCGCTCGGGCATGGAGGTCATGGACGCGTGGCTGACTCGATTCGAACAGGGGGCCGGTCCGAACAAGCTCGCCCCTGGGCGAATGATATCGCTTCTGACGTTCGCCGAGCAGAATGCCCAGGGCCAAAAACAGGCCAAGAGACTTGGAGAGATCAGGATTAAGCTCCTGTCCCTGTATGCGGAAAGCAATAACACCGCCAGGGCGACGGAATACATGACGCTTGTGTTAGCGGCTGTTGCGAACGACCCGGGAAGAGACGCCGTGGTGGCCGGGCTGCTGGATATCTGCCTAAAAGCACCTGGGGCAGGGGGGAATCTAGCCGGAACGCTGATTGAGAGATACCTTGCCGAGCGGGACCTGGGCGCCGACAATCCGGTGGCCAAGTCGCTCAATGGCTACCTGCAGCAACCCCCGGCTGGCGCCGACCCCAATGCCCTTATTACCAGGCTTCGCCAGATTACGGTCAAGGAGCCTGACGCGCGACCACAATGGGGCAAAATGCTGCTGGCATGGGAGGCATTTGCCAAAGCCCAAAAGCCTGCTGTGGTAGAGAAAGCGAACAACTAGGGTGGGGTGCTGCTCACGGCGGAACCTCGCGCACGGGAGAGGCTGTACCGAGGTTTTTCGGTTTTTTTTGTGTTTTTGTGTTTGCACTCAGGCTCACTCTGCCGTATATTCAGCGGTTTATAATTAGCAACTGCTGAAAGTAGGTCCAGGGCCTTGCCGCCGATGTCTGTGAGTGTACTTGCTTTGGGGGAGTGTCTCCAGCTCTGACGGCGGTGCCCTGGTGATATTGTAACTGCGTTCCGGTGCTGGCCTGAATGGTGAGGTCGGGGTGCCAGTACGCTGCTGTAGCTCAGTTGGTAGAGCGCGTCCTTGGTAAGGACGAGGTCATGGGTCCGAGTCCCATCAGCAGCTCCATGTAAGTATGCCAAGCCCTCGGAGGCTTGCGAGGAATATGGCAGTCGGGGCGGCCGCGCGAAGCCGCCCACTGAGCTTTTTTGGCAATGATCTGGATAAAAGAGCAGGGCGAATAACCGCTAACCAGGCACATTGGAGGTTTAAGTTAAGATGGCAAAGGCAGTGTTTGAGCGGACCAAACCACACATCAATATCGGGACGATTGGTCATATCGACCACGGTAAGACCACATTGACCGCTGCGATCACCATGCGCTTGGCGTCGAACGCGGGCGATGGCAACGTCAAAAAGTTTGATGAGATCGACAACGCCCCCGAGGAAAAGGAACGCGGCATTACGATCAACACCGCCCACGTTGAGTATGAGACGGACAACCGTCACTACGCCCACGTGGACTGCCCCGGGCACGCCGACTACATCAAGAACATGATCACCGGCGCAGCCCAAATGGATGGTGCGATCCTAGTGGTTGCCGCCAGCGATGGCCCGATGCCTCAGACGCGGGAGCACATCCTTCTGGCTCGCCAGGTTAATGTGCCCAGTATCGTGGTTTTCATGAACAAAGTGGATCAGGTCGATGACCCCGAATTGATCGATCTGGTCGAGTTGGAGATCAGAGAGCTGCTCAGCAAGTACGACTTCCCTGGGGACGACATCCCCATCGTCAAGGGTTCGGCCCTGGCGGCCATGGAGTCCGAGGGTAAGGATGACGCTGCTTGTGCGTGTATTGATGAGCTGATGGCTGCGGTCGACGATTACTTCCCGGTGCCCGAGCGCGACGTGGACAAGACGTTCCTGATGCCGATCGAAGACGTTTTCAGCATCAAGGGTCGCGGCACCGTCGGCACGGGACGTATTGATCGCGGCATCGTACGCGTTGGCGAAGAGGTCGAAATCGTTGGTTTGGCCAAAGAGGTTCGCAAGACGGTCGTGACCGGCGTTGAGATGTTCAACAAGACGTTGGACGAGGGCCAGGCTGGCGACAATGTCGGCATCCTGCTTCGTGGCGTTGAGAAGAAGGACCTGGAGCGAGGTCAGGTTATTGCCGCTCCGAAGAGTATTACGCCTCATACGAAGTTCCATGCTGAGGTGTACGTATTGGGCCAAAATGAAGGTGGGCGCCATACGCCGTTCTTTCCAGGTTACAAGCCGCAGTTCTATTTCCGGACGACGGATATCACCGGACAGATCCATGGGCTGTTGAGCGAAGAGGGCAAGAGCGCCGAGATGTGTATGCCGGGCGACAATATCACGATGGATGTCGAGATCATTTCGCCGATCGCCATGGAGGATGGACTCCGATTCGCAATTCGCGAAGGTGGCCGTACCGTGGGTGCCGGCGTTGTGACGAAGATTATCGAATAGCCCCCTGCACGAGAAGTTGGAATCCCCGGCGGGTCGTCTTGTGGCGATGCGGGGGGATAGTGGGCTCAGTGTCGGCGGCCTCGCTGCGCAGCACGGCAGATAAGTAGAAGCGTTTGCGGGTTGGGTTGGCCTTTGGAATATGTGTCATGGCTAAGAAAAAGAGCAAGAGAGAGAATGTCTGGATGGAATGCACTTCATGCAGGCAGCGGAACTACCGGACGAATGTGAGCACGGCTGACGGGGCTCCGAAGCTGGAGTTGAAGAAGTTCTGCAAGCACGAGCGTAAGCATACCGTCCACAAACTGCGGCGGAAATAGCGGTTGTGGATGTTGCCGTAGGGCATAGGCCAGTAGCTCAATTAGGCAGAGCGTCGGTCTCCAAAACCGAAGGTTGGGGGTTCGATTCCCTCCTGGCCTGATCAAAGGAAGGCGCGGCGTTAGAGTCGCGTCCGGTTATGAAGTTGACAGGATAGCGGCTCATGTTGACAAAGATATACAAGCCTGGACAGGGTAAATACACACGGCTGTGTAGCGGTTTCACGGTGGCGACAATCGTAGCCTTTGGGTGCTGGCGGCTATACGAGAGGCTCGGCGCTACGGACTGGAATCTGTGGATTGTGACGCTGACGCCCGTCTTTGTATTCGCGGGTTTGGGCGCGCTTCTGTACTGGCTCTTGAACAAGCCGTTGCTGGCCGATTTTATGATTGCCGCCGAGGGCGAGTTGAAGAAGGTTAATTGGTCCAGCAGACGTGAAGTGGCCGTTTCGACGATCGTGGTGATCGTTGTGGTGGTGACGATGGCGGTGGTGCTGGGTGCGACGGATATGTTTTTTCAATTGGTGTTTAGGTACCTCCTGGGGTAGGGCATAGATGCGGCGGTGCTGGGCGCGCAGCCAGCCGTGTCGGTGATTCGGTGCGGTGCCGGATGCCAGCGTGAGAACGGAGCAATGGGCTCGAAAAGTGCGGATCGCCTACGGGCGAAAAACCAAAGGCACGAAGATGCACTGGTACGTCTTAAGAGTTGCGGCTAATAAAGAGATGCAAGTCAGGGAGGCCCTGGTACGTAAAACGGAACAGGAAGGCCTCAGTGATGTGATCGGGCGTATTGAGGTGCCGACCGAACAAATCAAGCGTATTCGCGCCGGCAAGCAAACGGTCCACAAACGCAAGCTCTATCCTGGATACGTCTTCATGGAAATGGAGGCGACGGAAGATGGGCGCGTTCCGGAGGGGGCGTGGTTCATGATCAAGGGCACCGGTGGTGTGGGTGATTTTATCGGAACCGAAGGGATGCCAACGCCAATGCGCGACACCGATGTTGCGAAAATGCTCCTGGATGCCGAGAAGCCGGAAGAGGCGCCGAGCATCAAGGTTGAGTTTCAAAAGGGTGATCACATCAAGATTCGTGAAGGGGCCTTTGAGAATTTTGAAGGCTCGGTTGATTCGATCGACGCTGAACGCGGGATCGTCAAGGTGATTGTGACTATTTTCGGTCGCAGTACGCCGCTCGATATCGAGTATTGGCAGATCGAAAAGGTGTAAAGCAAGCGAAGTTCGAGGCGCTGCAGCTAATGGCTGTGGGGCCAGGGCGCGACAGCACAAGGGTGTGAGATGGCGAAAGAAGTTGTAGTGCAGATTAAGTTGCAGGCAGCGGGTGGTCAGGCTACGCCGGCGCCGCCGATCGGTCCGGCCTTGGGTCAGCACGGTGTCAACATTGGCCAGTTTGTCACGCAGTTCAACGAGCGGACGCGGGACATGAATGGCACGACGGTCCCGGTCGTAATCTCGGTATACGCCGATAAGAGCTTTTCCTTCGAGGTCAAGAGCCCGCCGGCGGCCGTGTTGCTCAAGCAGGCGGCTGAGGTGGCCAAGGGCAGTGGCGTGCCGAACAAAGAGAAGGTTGGCAAGGTCACGCAAGAGCAAGTGCGGAAGATCGCGGAAACGAAGTTTAACGATCTGAACGCGTACGATTTGGACCAGGCTGCCAAGATCATTTGCGGTACGGCGCGCAGCATGGGAATCGAAGTTGAAGACTGACAAATATTGAGTTTGGGCAGTGTTGATATGAAGGCCAAAAGCAAAAGATACAAGACAGAGGCTCAACAGGTCAGCAAAGAGGTTCTGAGCCTGGATGCTGCGGTTGAGAAGATCAAATCCTTCAAGTCCGTGAAGTTCGACCAGACAGTGGAGTTTGTCCTGCAACTGGGCATTGACCCGAAGCAGGCTGACCAGTTGGTGCGAGGTTCACTATCTTTGCCTCACGGTGTCGGAAAGCAGAAGAGGGTGATTGCCTTCTGTGCCGACGACGATATCGAAGCGGCGAAGGCGGCCGGGGCCGTGGAAGCGGGTACGGACGAGTTGATCAAGAAGATCACCGATGGTTGGCTGGACTTCGATGTGGCGGTCGCTTCGCCCAGAGTCATGGGCAAGGCGGGCAAGCTGGGGCGAATTCTTGGTCCGCAGGGCAAAATGCCGTCGCCGAAGAACGGAACGGTGACTGACGATGTACCCACGGCGGTCGCCGAGTTTACGGCCGGGAAGATCGAGTATCGGAACGATTCCGGCGGTAATATCCATGCGGTAGTCGGCAAACAGAGCTTCGACAAGAAGAAGTTGTTGGAGAATATCGAGGCGTTTGTCGGCCATATCAAGAAAATCAAGCCGGCCGCGGCCAAGGGAACGTATATCAAGAAGGCATGCGTGTCGGCAACAATGAGTCCGGGCGTCGAGGTCAGCGTCTGACGGCATAGTGTCGAGTGATGAGAGTCTTGGGGCAAGGACCTGACGGGCCGGATGGCTTGGTTGGGTGCATTGCGTTACGGGAGACCCTATGAGTAAGTACGTAAAAGAGTCTTTGCAGGCGGAACTGGAAAAGAAGATCACCGATGAGGGGATCCAGGACTTCCTGGTGGTCAATACGATGGGTGTTGGGGGCACCGAGAACAACCTGATGCGCGGAGCGCTCAAGGAGAAGGGCATCGGATTGCTGGTTGTTCGAAACGCGTTGTTCAGGAAGGCGCTTCGTAACCGCGAGATGGAAGCGGCGGGCGAGTTGTTGAGCGGAGCTTGTACGATTGCCTATGGTGGCGATAGTATTGTGGACGTCGCCAAGGAAATGGTGGACTGGGCCAAGAAGTTCAAGCCCATTGAGTTGAAGGGGGCCTTCCTGGATGGAACCCTGCTGGACAGCGAGGGTGCCGAGGAGTTGGCGAAGATGCCCACACGGGCGGAGTTGCAGGGGCGGATTTCGGCTTGCGTATGTTCTCCTGGGGCGCGTCTGAGCGGTGCGTTGCTGGGCCCGGCGAGTGTGATCGCTGGTTGCGTCGAAGCCATCATCGAAAAGAGTGAGAACCAGGCGGCCTGAAACAGCACTGGGCCTATCCTTTCAGTTTATCGTCAGCAATTGCAAACAGCTTGAGGGTTGCCTCGATACGGGTTAAACGGGACGGTGGAGTCTCGGCTACCGGATAGCGTTGATGTATAGGAGTCTGTACCCATGGCGGAAGAACAAGTCAACGAGACGACGGAAGAGACCACAACGGCCAAGGCCGTAAGCGCCGAGATCAAGGAATTGGGCGACAAGATCGTGACCCTGACTTTGATGCAGGCCAAGGAATTGGCGGATTACCTGAAGGATGAGTACGGTATCGAGCCGGCCGCGGGCGGCGCTGTAATGATGGCTGGGCCGATGGCCGCCGATGGCGGCGAAGAGGCCGAGGAAAAGTCGACCTTCGACGTGATTCTCAAAGAGTACGGCGAGAAAAAGATCCAGGTCATCAAGGAAGTTCGCGCCATGACGGGGTTGGGTCTCAAGGAAGCCAAGGAGTTGGTGGATAACTGTCCCAAGCCGGTGAAAGAGGGTCTGAGCAAGGAAGACGCTGAAGCGGCGAAGGAGCAGTTGGCTGCCACTGGCGCCGTGGTCGAATTGGCCTAAAGACGCCGGTGCTGGGGCGAAGGAAAACCAGGGGTGTGCTGGGCTCGCGGCTGTGGGCCAAGGGCGAGAGTAGGTCTGATTAGAGCGTAGGAGCCTTTAGATGGGTGCGCGAGTTTTTCGCAGTTTCGGCAGTATTGAGGATGCCGTAGAGATTCCCGATCTCGTCGCGGTGCAGAGAAGCAGTTATGACCGCTTTCTGCAGAAGGACGTGCCGCCTACGAAGAGGCAGGCTCAAGGCCTGGAAGGTCTGTTCCAGGAGATTTTTCCGATCGAGAGCTACGACAAGAAAATGGCCTTGGAGTATCTCTTTTACGAGTTGGAAAAGCCGCACTATACCCCCCTGGAGTGTCGGCAGTTACGTCTGACCTACGCGTACCCGCTGAAGATTCACTGCCGGTTGCGCCGTGAAGAGGGTGCGGACATGGCCGAGCAGGCGATCTATCTCGGTGAAATGCCGGTGATGATTGGCGGCGGCGAGTTCATTGTCAACGGTGCGGTGAGAGTGATTGTAAACCAACTGCACCGGAGCCCCGGAGTCGACTTCCTGATCGAAAGTAAGGAAGGCGACCGTGTGCTGCACGGCGGGCGCATCATTCCCGAACGGGGTAGTTGGATTGAGATTGCCGTCACCCAGAAGGACATCCTGGTCGTTAAGATCGACCAGTCGAGCAAGATTCCCGCTACGGTGTTCCTGCGGGCGATCGCGCCGGAATACGGGACGACCGAAGAGATTCTGCGCTTGTTCTATCCGACGAAGATGGTCGCGGCGAGTAAGCTGTCGCCCGACATGTGGGCCGTGGGGCCGATTGTCGACACGGAAACCGGGGAAATCCTGGTGGAGTCCGGGGGGCAGATCAGCGACAAGGTCTCCGTGATCCAGCAAAGCGACATCAAGAAGGTCGAGGTGATTGTCGAGGCTCGGGACGCCATCATCCTGAATACGCTGGCCGAGGATGACTGTGAGAGCCATGAGAAGGCGTTGCTGAAGTTCTACGTGCGGCTTCGTCCGGGCAATCCTCCCAATCAGGAGAAAGCCGGGACGTTCTTTGCCGAGAAGTTCTTCGATTCAAATCGCTACCGTCTGGGCAAAGTGGGGCGTTTTCGGCTGAATCGCAAGTTTGGGCAAAACGTCGCAGAAGACGAGATGACGCTACGGGCCGAAGATTTTCTGAACACGATGAAGTACATGCTTGCCCTGCGAAACAACGAGGGCGAAGTGGACGATATCGACCACTTGGGCAATCGACGGCTGCGGACGATTGATGAATTGGCGGCCGACGAGATTCGTAAGGGTCTGCTGAAGCTGCGGCGCACGGCGCAGGAGCGCATGAGCATCAAGCGCGACGCCGAAGAGGCGCCGCGGGTGGCCGATTTGGTCAATTCCAAGAGTGTAGCCAGTAGCATCAACTATTTTTACGGTCGTGGCGAGTTGAGCCAGGTGGTGGACCAGACCAACGCCCTGAGCCAACTGACGCACGAACGCCGGCTTTCGGCGCTTGGCCCTGGCGGTTTGAACCGTCGCCGCGCCGGTTTCGAGGTGCGCGACGTTCATATTAGTCATTACGGCCGCATCTGCCCGATCGAGACGCCTGAAGGGACCAATATCGGTCTGATTTCTTCACTGTCTATCTTTACTACAGTGGATGAGTATGGCTTTTTGCTGTCGCCGTATCGAAGGGTCAAGAAGGGCAAGATCGTTGGCGATGTTGAATATCTGCGCGCCGACCAGGAGATGGAGGCGGTCTTTGCCCCGCCCAGCGCCCTCAATCCGAAGACGCTGAAGATCGAGACCGCTACGGTCTTGGCGCGCAAAGGTGGCGAACTGGCGCAGACGGCGCGGGATGAAGTTGACTACATTGATGTTTCGCCGAAGCAGATTGTGGGCATTTCGGCGTCGCTGATTCCGTTCCTGGAGCACGATGATGCCAACCGGGCCCTAATGGGATCGAATATGCAGAGACAGGCGGTGCCGTTGCTGAAGACGGAGGCACCGCTGGTGGGCACCGGGATGGAGACGGTGGTTGGGCAGCACTCGAGCATGGTCGTGCGTGCTGAGCACGCCGGCGTGGTCACCGCAGTGGATGCTACGCACATTGTGATCAATCACACGGACGAGCATCGGCTGGAGAAGTTCGTGGGTCTCAACGAGCGGACTTGTCTGAACCAGACGCCGATCGTGGACCTGGGACAGAAAGTTGAAGCTGGGCAGGTCATTGCCGACGGTGGCGGCACCTCTCAGGGGGTTCTGGCTTTGGGCAAGAACATCCTGACGGGTTTTGTTTCGTTCGATGGCTACAATTTTGAGGACGCCATCATCGTCAGCGAGAGGTTGTGTAAGGACGACAGCTTCACGAGTATCCACATCGACGAGTTCACGGCGGAGGTCCGTGAGACACGGTTGGGCAAGGAAGAGTTTACACGGGACATTCCCAATGTTAGTGAAAAGGCGCTGCGCAATTTGGATGAACGCGGCGTCGTTCGAGAAGGGACTCGTGTCTGCCCGGGTGATATCCTGGTCGGCAAGGTGGTGCCGAAGGGCAAGGTCGAGTTGACCCCTGAAGAGAAGCTGCTGCATGCCATTTTCGGGCGGGCCGGCGAGGATGTGAAAAACGACTCACTTGAACTGCCCAGTGGGTATGAGGGTGTTGTCATCAAGGCCGAGGTGTTTACGCGACGCGGCGCCGGCGGAGATGATCAGAAGAAGGTGCTGGCCGAGGAGGTTAAGCGTCTCGATGCGGAAGCCAAGGCCAAGGAATGCAGCATTTTCCGCCAGATGATCGATGGGATTCACGAGCAGTGCGAAGTCAATATCGTTGACCCATCCACGCGTCAGAAGGTGGGGGCCAGCGAGGATGATGAAGTGGTCTTCGAGCAGATTGAGAACTTTGACATGAAATGGGTCAAGCCTGCCGCGAACCGGGACAAAGTAAAGAAGATCGTCGACAAGTTCTGGATCAGGATTGCCGAGCAGGAGGAAGAGAAGACGCGGCGCATCGAGCGTATGAAGCACGGTGACGAGCTTCCCAGCGGTGTGCTGCAGATGGCCAAGCTCTATGTGGCGATTAAGCGGACATTGTCCATCGGCGACAAAATGGCGGGACGTCACGGTAACAAGGGTGTCATCGCCAAGATCATGCCCGAAGAGGACATGCCGTTCCTCGAAGACGGGACCCCGTTGGATATCCTGCTGAACCCGCTGGGTGTGCCGAGTCGTATGAATGTCGGTCAGATTCTGGAGACCCATCTTGGCTTGGTGGCTAAGGTTTTGGGCTTCCATGCGGTCACGCCGGTTTTTGACGGCGCGTGCGAAGAGGACATCCACAAGTTGACGGCCGAAGCCACCAAATGCATGGCCTCCAAGAGGCGTGAGCTTGACGAGGGCGGCAAGGCGCCGGCTGCGGATGAGTTGTTCATCGATGTGCCGCCCCTGCTCAAGACGCAGTTGTATGATGGAAGGACCGGGGAACGGTTCGATCAGATGGCGACTATCGGATATATGTACATGCTGAAACTCCATCATCTGGTGGATGACAAGATTCACGCCAGGGCGACGGGACCCTACAGTCTCATCACACAGCAACCGTTGGGGGGCAAGGCCCGCACGGGTGGACAGCGCTTTGGAGAAATGGAAGTGTGGGCCCTGGAAGGTTACGGCGCTGCCTATACGCTGCAGGAGATGCTGACGGTTAAGAGTGACGACGTGGAAGGCCGGACGAAGATCTACGAGTCGATGGTCAAAGGTCAGAACACACTGGAAGCGGGTACTCCCTTGTCCTTTGATGTGTTGTGCAATGAGATCCGGGGATTGGGATTGAACATTCAGCTTGAGAAGAAGCGCCTTGGACGGACTGCGCTGTAGGTGTGATTGTCGGGTTGTGATTTTGTAAGGGGCGTTCGATGTTAGGCAATATCTACGATCGGATTAATGATTACGGTTCGGTCAAGATTTCACTGGCCAGTCCGAATGACATTCGCAGTTGGTCTTTTGGCGAAGTGCGCAAGCCCGAAACGATCAACTACCGGACGTATCGGCCTGAAAAAGACGGCCTGTTCTGCGAGCGCATTTTTGGCCCGGAGCGCGACTGGGAGTGCGCGTGCGGAAAGTATAAGGGCACGAAGTTCAAGGGGATTATCTGTGACCGTTGCGGCGTGAAGGTTACGCACAGCCGCGTGCGGCGCAAACGCATGGGGCATATCAATCTGGCGGCGCCAGTTGTTCACATCTGGTTCTTCAAGTCGATTCCCAATCGGCTGGGAACTATTCTAGGGACCAAGAGTTCGGACCTGGAGAAGATCGTTTATTTCCAGGATTACGTCGTCACGGATCCGGGCCAGACGCCGCTGAAAGCGCCGCAACTGCTCACGGAGGAGGAGTATCGGGACGCGCTAAGCAAGTATGGCAATTCGTTTAAGGCGTCAATGGGGGCCGAGGCCATCAGGGCGCTGCTGGAGGCGCTGGACTTGGAGGTCGTCAGTGCTGAATTGCGCGAGGCGATCACCAAGACCAACAGCAAGCAGAAGATCAAGGATCTGACGAAGCGGCTCAAGACGATCAACGAGGTCAGGAATAGTACGAACAAGGCCGAATGGGTGGTCTTGGAGGCCATTCCGGTAATTCCTCCCGATCTGAGACCGCTGGTGTTGTTGGAGCGGGACAATTTCGCCACGAGCGATTTGAACGATCTCTACCGACGGATCATCAACCGCAATAATCGCCTGAAGAAACTTATCGACCTGAATGCCCCGGAGGTCATCATTCGCAATGAGAAGCGAATGCTCCAGCAGGCGGTTGATTCACTATTGGATAACGGTCGATGCCGCCGGCCCGTTTTGGGCAGCAATAATCGACCGCTGAAGTCTCTCACGGACATGATCAAGGGCAAGCAGGGCCGTTTCCGCGAGAATCTGCTGGGCAAGCGTGTTGACTACTCGGCCCGTTCGGTGATCGTCGTCGGGCCCAAGCTGAAACTGAACCAGTGTGGGCTTCCCAAGAAGATTGCACTGGAGCTATATCAGCCCTTCATCATTCGCAAGCTGAAACAGCATGGATTCGCCGACACCATCAAGAGTGCCAAGCGGATGATCGAACGCCGTGACGAGCAGGTCTGGGATATTCTGGAAGAGGTTATTCATCAGCATCCGGTGCTGCTCAATCGTGCCCCGACGTTGCACCGAATGGGGATCCAGGCGTTCGAGCCCGTCCTGGTCGAAGGCAACGCCATCATGCTGCATCCCTTGGCCTGTAAGGGTTTCAACGCCGACTTTGACGGTGACCAGATGGCGGTGCATCTGCCGTTGAGCGTTGAGGCGCAGGCCGAGGTTCATATCTTGATGATGACCACCAGCAACATCTTTTCGCCGGCGAACGGGTCGCCGACAGTGGGCCCGTCGCAGGATATGGTCATGGGCAATTACTATTTGACGGTCGCGCCCTACGAAGCGCCGGAGAAGAAGGCGTTGTTCGCCGGTGTTTTTGAAGCCATGATGGCCTACGAGACGGGCAAGATCCGTTTGCACGACAAGATTTTGGTTCGCATCCGGCGGAAGATGATCAGGGACAAATCCGGCCTGGTACGGTTGGAGGACCAGCAAGGCGCTGGATACAAGCCGCCTGTGATCGAAACGACGGTGGGACGGTGCATTTTCAACGACATTCTGACCGATGGCATGCCGTTCTATAATCTGACGATGTCCGGGAAGAAACTGAGCCAGGTGATCAGCGATTGCTTCGAGTTCGAAGGCAACGCCGAGACGGTGGGCCTTCTCGACCGCATTAAGGATATTGGCTTCCGTCACGCGACCTTGGCCGGGCTGAGCTTCGGGCTGACCGATCTGAAAATTCCGCCGAAAAAGGCGGAGATTATTGAGGATACGGAGAAGCGCGTCAGCAAAATCCGGAAAAACTACGCCAACGGTGTCCTGACCGAGCGCGAGCGCTACAATCAGGTCATTGATGCCTGGACAAACGCTCGTGTGGCGGTCACAAACGAAATGATGCGAGGGCTGCGGGAAGACAGGAAAGCGGACGGCACGCCGTATCTCAATCCGATCTATCTTATGTCGGATTCCGGGGCCCGAGGCAGCGTTGACCAGATTCAGCAGTTGGCCGGTATGCGAGCGCTGATGGCCAAGCCCAGTGGCGAGATCATCGAGACGCCGATTAAGTCCAATTTCCGCGAAGGTTTGACCGTTCTTGAGTATTTCAGCTCGACCCACGGGGCGCGAAAGGGACTGGCGGACACGGCACTGAAGACGGCGAACTCCGGTTACCTGACGAGAAAACTGATTGACGTGGCGCAGAACGTGATCGTGATCGAACGCGACTGCCAGACCCTGCAGGGAATCACGAAAAGCACGGTTAGCCGCGGCGACCAGGTCGACGTACCGTTGTCGCAGTTGGTCACAGGGAGAACGGCGCGAGACAATATTCGAAACCCGATCACGGATGAGATGATCGTTCACGAGAACGAGGTGATTTCACCGGAGACGGCCGTCAAGATCGAGGCCTTGGGGCTAGACGCAATTCGCGTCCGCAGCCCACTGACATGCGACAGTCCGTTTGGCGTGTGCGCCAGGTGTCACGGCTGGGACAGGAGTACCGGGCAACTGGTCGAGGAAGGGGCCGCAGTTGGTATCGTGGCTGCCCAATCTATCGGTGAGCCGGGAACGCAGTTGACCCTGCGAACGTTCCACACCGGTGGTGTCGCGTCGCGCGCCATTCTCGAACGTGAACAGAAGGCGACCCACACCGGCACGGTCCAATACCGTGATATTAATGCGGTGTCGCTCGAACGCGAAGATGGTACGACGATTGTCGTGGCCCTCAAACGCAACGGCGAAATAACGCTCCTGGATCAGAAAGAGCGCGAACTGGATCGCTTCAAGGTTCCTTACGGCGGGATCATCCTGGTCGAGAACGGGCAGAAGGTCAAGGTCGGTGCGAAGCTGTTCCAGTGGGATCCGCACCGGACACCGATTCTGGCGGAGGTGGGTGGCGTCATTCGCTTTGTGGATGTCATTGAGGGTGAGACCGTCCAGACCGAAGAGATGCGCGTCAGGACGTCCAGGTTGAAAGACAAGGACGCGGACGTTAAAGTCCAGGAGCGTCCGGTTGTCATCGAGCACAAGGGCGACAAGCATCCGCAAATTATTATCGAGGACGAGAGCGGTAAGATCCTCGACGTTCATTACTTGCCGGCTGGTGCACGAATCGAGGTGACCGAAGGGGAGCAGGTTCAAGCAGGCCAGTTGCTGGCCCACCAGCCCCGTGCGACTGGAGGTACGCAGGACATTACCGGTGGTTTGCCCCGTGTGACGGAAGTCTTTGAGGCGCGCAAGCCCAAAGACCCGGCCGCCATGGCGGAGATTAGTGGTCGTGTCGAACTGCGCAGCGACAAGCGCAAGGGCAAGATGACGATTATCATTCGCGGCGAGAGCGGCATGGAGAAAGAGCACCACGTGCCGCGCGATCGCCACCTGAATGTGCATACTGGAGATACGGTGGAGGCCGGAGACGCCCTGACGGACGGTCCGCTGGTTCCGCACGATATTCTGCGGATTAAGGGCGAAGAAGCCCTTCAACGCTATCTGATCGGTGAAATCCAGAATGTGTATCGCTCTCAGAACGTTCATATCGACGACAAGCACATGGAGACGATCATTTCGCAAATGATGCGGAAGGTCGAGATCGAATCCGTTGGCGACGGTGCCTTCCTGCCGGGTGAGGTTGCGGACAAATTTGCCTTCCGTCGGGAGAACGAGCGTCTGAGCAACAGCCTGAAAATTGCTGACAAGGGCGACGTCTCTGAACTCGCCGAAGGTCAGGTTGTTGACAAGAAAGAACTGGCTCGAATGAATGAAAAGGTGGAGGTATTGGGCGGCACGCCGGCGAAAGGGCGAAAAACCAAGCCCGCCACGGCCCAGACATTATTGCTGGGGATTACGAAGGCTTCGCTGTGGTCGGATAGCTTTATTGCGGCCGCGAGTTTCCAGGAAACAACAAAAGTGTTGACGGAGGCTGCCTTAGCTGGTAGAACAGACGCGTTGCACGGTTTGAAAGAGAACGTGATTCTTGGCCATCTAATCCCGGCCGGGACGGCTTTCAAGCCGCATCTGGAAATGAGAGTCAAGCATTTGGTCGAGGCGCCGGTCCCGAAGGAATTGGCGGGTGTCCGGGAAGAGAAGGAAGCCGAAGCCAAGGCTGAGTCGAGGGTCAAAGAGATCCTTGGTATCGATTAAATAAGAACGGTTTTGGATCGAGATGGGTTATGCCGACAATTAATCAGTTAGTCCGAAAACCAAGAGCGAAGTCCAAGGGGCGAAAGCGCGTCTCCGATATCAGTGGTTGCCCGCAGAAGCGGGGTGTCTGCCTGATTGTCAGGACGCAGACGCCGAAGAAGCCGAACTCGGCGCTGCGAAAGGTGGCCCGCGTCCGCTTGACCAATGGGAAGGAAGTAACCGCGTATATCCCGGGTGTCGACCACAATCTGCAGGAGCACAGCACGGTGATGATCCGTGGTGGTCGTGTTAGAGACTTGCCGGGTGTGCGTTACCACATCATTCGCGGCGTGCTGGATTGCGCCGGTGTCACCGGTCGCCAGCAGGGTAGAAGCAAGTACGGCGCCAAGAAGGCAAAATAGCAAGCTGAACGATTGACAGGCATTAGAGGCGATAGGACACGTTATGGCCAAGAAGTTTACTGCTTCCAGCACGCAATTGAAACCGGACCCGAAGTTTGGCAGCAAACTGGTTTCAAAGTTTGTCAACTGCATGATGTGGGACGGCAAGAAGAGCACTTCGCAGCAGATTTTTTACGATGCCCTGGACATCGTCTCGGGTAAGATGGATGATGTGCCGGCGGTAGAGGTGTTTGAGACGGCGATTAACAATGTAAAGCCGTTACTTGAGGTGCGGAGCAAGCGCGTCGGCGGAGCCAGTTATCAGGTGCCGATGCAGGTCAAGCCGAAGCGGCAGCAGTCTTTGGCGTTCAGGTGGATCCTGGCCTCGGCGCGGGGCAAGAAGGGCAAGCCCATGTGCCAGCGCCTGGCGGGCGAGTTGCTGGATGCTTATAAAAAGCAGGGCGGTGCGATGACGACGCGAGAGAATGTGCATCGCATGGCTGAGGCGAATAAGGCGTTTGCCCACTTCGCATGGTAGTCAGTTCAGGTGATTCTGCCACGGTGGTTTTTTTAAGACACCGTGGCATTTTTTTTGTCTATATCGGGCCGGTTGGATAGGATGTGGCCCGTTGTGTTGTGGTCATCGGTTGGTTAGCCGGAAATTGTTGCGGGATGTGTTGACCTATGGGAAGGCTGGCTAAAACCCGAAATATTGGCATTATGGCCCATATCGATGCCGGAAAGACGACGGTTACCGAGCGGGTGCTGTATTATGCTGGAAAGACCTACAAGATGGGGGAGGTCCATGAGGGCACGGCCGTCATGGATTTCATGGAGGAGGAGCAGCAGCGGGGTATCACAATCACGTCAGCGGCGACAAAATGCCCGTGGAAGGACTTTGAGATCAACCTGATCGATACGCCCGGGCATATCGATTTCACGGCCGAAGTGGAAAGATCCCTGCGCGTGCTGGACGGCGCGGTAGCTGTTTTTGACGGGAGCGAAGGGGTCCAGGCGCAGAGTGAGACCGTGTGGCGCCAAGGGCAGAAGTATGACCTGCCGTGCCTGTGTTTCATCAACAAGATGGACAAGATTGGTGCGGATTTCGAGATGAGCCTCGATAGTATCCACGATAAGCTTCTGGCCAATCCGGTGGCGCTGCAGATTCCCATCGGCGCCGGTGATTCCTTTGCCGGGGTGATCGATCTGATATCCATGCAGGCGGTCTTCTATGAGTCAGAGAAGATGGGTGCGAACTTTCGAGAGACCGATATCCCGCCGGAGTTGGCGGAGGTGGCTCAGGAATATCGCGCCAAAATGATGGAATCCGCGGCCGAGCATGATGACGCGCTGATGGAGGCGTTTGTCGACGATCAACCTGCTACGCCCGAGATGATCCAGCGGGCGATTCGGAAGGGAACGCTGGAGAACGAGTTGAATCCCGTCTTCGTCGGCTCGGCGCTGAAATACATCGGTGTTCAACGTCTGCTCGATGGTGTGGTGACTTACCTGCCTTCCCCTATTGAGAGGCCCGATCTTATAGGGCATAAACCGGGCGACGAGACAAAAGAGGTTTCCGTCAAGTGTGATCCCAGTGCGTCGCTCGTGGCGTTGGCATTCAAGATTACAAGCGACTCGCACGGAGACCTTAGCTTCTTGCGGATTTACCAGGGTACGCTCAAATCCGGGACGCGCGTGCTCAATCCTAACCGGAACAAGCGGGAGAACATCACCCGGGTGTTCGAGATGCATGCCAACGAGCGAAAAAGCCTCGATTGCGCGCAGGCGGGGGACATCGTGGCGGTTGTCGGGCTCAAGCAGACGCTGACCGGCGACACGATTTGCGACGGGAAGAAGGCGACCGTTTTGCCCAGCATCACGTTTCCGCAGACGGTGATTACGATGTCGATAGAACCGAGAACGGCGGCCGAGCGGGCGAAGCTGGCCGACGCGCTCGACTCTCTGCGTCGAGAGGACCCGACGTTTGGCTACAAGATTGATCCCGAGACGGGGCAGACCGTCATTAGCGGCATGGGCGAGCTCCATCTGGAGGTGCTGCAACACAAGCTGACGCGGGAGAAGAAGGTTGATGTGCGCATTGGCAAGCCCAGGGTGGCTTACCGGGAGGCTATTAGTCAAGCTGGCGAGGGGGAAGCCAAGTTCGTCCATCAGACGGGCGGACACGGCCAGTATGGGCACGTCGTGTTGGCCATTGAGCCGTTCCTTTCTGAGGATGGGCACTATGAGACCGGATTGGAGTTTGAAGCCAGTGTGTCGCCGGACAAGGTGCCGAAGGAGTATGTTGCTTCCGTTGAACGCGGTGTCAGGGAGGCGGTTGGCAGTGGTGTCCTGGCCGGCTACCCCGTGGTGGGGTTGCGGGCAAAGCTTATCGGTGGGTCTTTCCACTCGGTGGATTCATCGGAGTTGGCTTTTGAGCAGGCGGCGTCGATGGCTTTGGAAAAGGCGATGAAGCAGGCTGGCCCCGTTCTTCTCGAACCCGTGATGCGCGTTCAGGCCGTGGTGCCAGAGTCTGCCTTCGGCGCTGTGCAAGCCGATCTGCTGGCCAAGCGCGCGTTGATCACGGATTGTCGGATGCATGGCAACATGCGGATCGTAGACGCCACGGTGCCCTTGGTGGAATTGTTCGGATACTCCAGTGATATCCGCAGCCTTACGGCCGGGCGGGGAAACTTCACGATGGAGCCCCTGAGCTACGAGAAGGTGCCCGAACAGGTAGCCAGAGATATCCTTTTCTAAAGAGGCGAGAGGAACTATTTTCGCTTTTTTCAGAGATTTCTCTAGTCGGCTGTTGACGGACCTCGAAGTTCATGGTAACGTTGGCGTTTTTCAGCTGTAGCGAGCATCGTCAGGATGACTTTGCGAACTCGTAGTTACGCTGTGGCATATCTAAGATTGCCATCATGGATGGCTCAATGAGTGTTCTATTTTTTTGGGGTTCCTGGCGGCGACTATCAGTAGTTGTCGCGGCGGTCGTAAGTAGGCCAAGCTCCAAACCCTTTTAAGGAAGGCCATCGCCGGCCAGTTGTGTTTCGCTCAGGATTGTCGAGCGGGGCAAAGTCGGTAGCCCTTTCTGCCTTTTATCAGCCGGAATGGTATTGGACAGGGTAGAGTTGCTATACACTCTGTTACGAAGGCTTGTACGTATAGGTAAGGGTGTTAAGTTAACGATGGCGTTTGGCGGGCAGTTGGTGAAGCTCGCAGGCCAGCATAAAGAAGTGTGGTCCAGAGGATCGGAATGGCAAGCGAAACTGAAAGAATTCGAATCCGAATGGAGGCCTACGACCATCGTACGCTGGACGCCTCCGCCCGAGAGATCGTGGAACATGCTCGGCGAACGAACGCCCGCGTTAGTGGGCCGATACCGTTGCCGACGCGGATTGAGCGGTACACGGTTTTGCGTAGCCCGCATATCGATAAGAAGTCACGTGAGCAGTTTGAGTTGAGAACGCACAAGCGACTTATCGACATCCACGAAGCCAATGCCCGAACGGCGGAAGTGCTGAACCGTTTGGTGGTGCCGGCGGGTGTTTTTGTGAAGATCAAGGCGTAAGGCAAGGAACGTCCGATTATGACGATGCTGCTAGGAAAAAAGGTTGGGATGACGCGGGTGTACGATGGTGCCGGACGGTTGATACCGGTTACTGTCATAGAAGCCGGCCCCTGCATGGTGACCCAGGTCAAGACGGTTGATGTGGACGGGTACAACGCAGTGCAACTGGGTTACGATGACGTGAAGGTATCACGCCGCAAGCAACCCCAGGTGGGGCATACCGGTAAGGCGGGCGCGGACCCGAAGAAGTTTGTCAGAGAATGCCGACTTGGGGACAAAGCTGAGTCGGAGTACAAGCTGGGTGATTCGGTCACAGTGGCGGTTTTTGCCGAGACGAAATATGTTGACGTGGTAGGCACGAGTAAAGGCAAGGGCTTCGCGGGCGTGATGAAGAGGCACGGGTTTGGGGGCTTTCCGGCTTCCCACGGTACCGAGCGGAAGCACCGCGCACCGGGTTCCATATCGAGCTTTGCCAGTAACGCGGGTCTTGGGGCCGGTCCGAAGAAGGGTAAGCGGATGTCGGGTCACATGGGTCACTGCCGTATCACGACGAAGAATCATAGTTTGGTGGCGATTGACGAAGAGAAGAACTTGTTGATCGTCAAGGGAGCGGTGCCCGGGCCGAGCGGTGGGTACTGTATCGTACAAACGGCTAAGAGGCCCCAATAGAGAAGCGTGGCAGCGATGATGGAATTGACAGTATATAACCGTAGTGGCCAGGAAGTCGACAAGGTTAGCGTCGATGAGACGGTGTTAGGTGGAGCAGTCCGATACGCTCTGCTCAAGCAAGCGATCGTTATGTATCACGCCAATCAGCGTGTAGGGACGGTTGCGACCAAGAGCAGAGGAATGGTGGCTGGTTCGACTAAGAAGCTATATCGTCAGAAAGGTACGGGCAATGCCCGCATGGGTAGTCGGCGGACAGGCGTGCGGACTGGCGGCGGAATGATCTTCGCCAAGGTGCCGCGCGATTTTAGCCAGGGCATGCCGCGTAAGCAGAGGCGTTTGGCTCGCGACTCGGCTGTGTTGGCCAAGCTTCGCAAGAATCAGGTCGTGGTGGTCGACGGGTTGCCGTTTGACAAGCCTCAGACAAAGGATTTTGCGAATATCCTGAAGAGTTTGAAGATTGATCGAAGCTGTTTGGTGGCCGTGCCGGAGTACGATGAGAACGTGTACAAATCGGCCCGGAACGTGCGGAAGGTTGCGGTCCTGCCCGTAGCGGATTTGAACGCGGGTGATATCTGCACGCATCAGCGGATTTTGTTCACGAAGGATGCGCTGGTGGCGTTCCTTAACAGGGAAAGCGGCAGCGACAGTTGATGGGCGTGCGGTTTGACGCAATCGGCCCTTGGAATTTGATCTGAGCAGATGAGTTCGGTTTTGCGATGGATGATTATAACGTAGTAATTCGGCCTTTGATCACGGAACAGGGGATGCATTTCGCCAACACGAAAGGTGCATATTCGTTCGAGGTGAACCGTAAGGCGAATAAGACGCAGGTTAAGAATGCCGTCGAGCGGATCTACAGTGTTAAGGTGGATAAAGTGCGGACGGCTATTCGCAAGGGTAAGGCCCGGCGTCGGGGCCGCACGGTTGGCATGACGTCGAGTTGGAAGAAGGCCATCGTGTATTTGCGGCCGGATTACCACATCGACTTGTTCTAAGACAGCAGGGATTGAGAGAAAGACACTATGGGCGTTCGTGTATACAGACCAACAAGTGCGGGGCGGCGAAACAGCTCGGTAAACGATTATGCCGAGCTGACGAGCAAGCGGCCTGAGAAGACGCTGTGCAAGCGGATCAAGAAGCGTGGCGGTCGGAATCACCATGGTGTTACGACGACGCGGTTTAGGGGCGGTGGCGCTAGGCGCATTTACCGCATGATCGACTTCAAGCGGAATAAGGACGGTTTGGCCGGCAAGGTGTCGACCATTGAGTACGATCCCAACCGCAGTTGCTTTATCTCGCTGATCGAGTATGAGGATGGTGAGAAACGCTATATTCTGTGCCCCATGGGTATCAAGGTCGGCGATGTGATTGAGAGCGGGCCGGTATGTGAGCCGAAGGTCGGCAATGCGATGCCGCTGGCGGCGATCCCGGCTAGTTTGGAAGTGCATAATGTAGAGATGACCGCCGGCCAGGGTGGTAAGATGGTCCGGGGGGCTGGGAATGCGGCCCGGATCGTGGCCAAGGAAGGTAATTGGGTCACGCTTGTCTTGCCCAGCGGTGAGATGCGAATGATTCGGAAAGAATGCCGGGCGACGATTGGACGGCTAAGCAACGCCGATCATCAGAATGTTCGCATCGGTAAGGCCGGGCGCAAGCGCCATATGGGTAGGCGGCCGCATGTGCGGGGCAAGGCAATGAACCCCGTGGCGCACCCGATGGGCGGTGGCGAAGGTCGATCGAACGGCGGGCGGCATCCCTGTTCGCCTAAGGGCAAGCCGGCCAAGGGTGGAAAGACGAGAAACCCGCGCAAGGTCAGCAACAACAGGATTATTCGACGACGTAAGAACGTGCGACAGGGTCAGTTGACTCTGTAAGAGATGTGGTAACGACCTCGCGGCGGCAACCGGATCGGTCAAGCCGCTGGGCGAGGTGATTGAAGAGAGGCAAAATGAGTAGATCTCTCAAAAAAGGTCCGTTTGTGGACGAGAAGCTGTTTGGGAAGGTAAACAAACAGACGAGCGAAGGCACGCGGAATCCCATTAAGACATGGGCCCGGCGATGCACGATTGTGCCGGAGTTTGTTGGGTTCACCTTTATGGTTCACAACGGCAAAATGTTTCATAAAGTGTTCGTGACGGAAGACATGGTTGGTCACAAGTTGGGGGAGTTTTCCCCAACCCGAACCTTCAAAGGTCATTCGAGTAAGAAGATCAAATAACGTACGAGTGCGTGGACGTTATTTCCACCGAGTACGGGATGTGAAGTATGCTTAGTGCGACAAAATTGAGTACAGTGTGTGATCGACAGCAGGCGACGGCCGAAGAGTTGGCGCGCAGTATTGCCCGGGGGGGCTTCGAGATCAAAGAGGCTGTGGCGGCGATCCGAAATTGGAAGAAAGGCCTTTTCAAGCCTCTGCCGGAAGCGGAAGACGTGCGGCGGTTGGCTGAAACGCTGCAGGTCGAGGCCGGGGATCTTTGCGACTGGCGGTCGTCGTGCCGTTACGCTCCGATGTCGGCGCGGAAGGCGCGGCTGGTGACTCAGGTCATCGTCGGGCGGAGCGTCCAGGATGCGATGGATATCCTGAAGTTCACGCGAAAGCGGGCCGCACCGATGGTGGACAAGGTCCTTAAGGCGGCGGTGGCTGACGCGGACGAGCAGCAGGCTGATGTGGATGGACTGTACGTCTGCGAAGCGCGTGTTGACGACGCCGGGGTACGCTTGGGCACGAAACGCTGGATACCGAAGGATCGTGGACGGGCGCATCCGATTCGAAAAAAGGCCTGTCATATACACGTGACTGTTACGCAGGCGTAAGAACGGTAATGCTGAAACGAATGCTGAGATAGCGGATTATGGGCCAGAAAGTATCGCCAATTGGTTTTCGAGTGGGAATTACCCGCGGGTGGGAAAGCACCTGGTTTGCCCAGAAGGCAAGTTACGGGGACTGTCTCGTCGAGGATCAAAAAATTCGGAAGTTCGTGGACGCGCGCTTCAATCGGCGGATGCCGAAGGGGGCCGTGGCGAAGGTTGAGATTATCCGCACGCGCAATGAGGTCAACGTCACGTTGCATAGCGGACGGCCTGGCGTGGTCATTGGGCCGCGCGGCGGCGAGGTCGACAAGGTCCGCGAGGAGCTTGAGGGTTTGACCGGCCGACGGGTGACCGTCAATGTGGTGGAGATCAAAGATCCCGAGTTGAACGCGATGTTGGTGGCTCAGGGCATCGCCGAGCAGCTTGGCAAGCGTGCTTCTTTCCGGCGGACCATGAAGCAGCATTGTGAAGGGGCCATGAACGCCGGAGCCAAAGGCGTCAAGATCATGTGCTCCGGGCGTTTGGGTGGTTCGGAAATGTCGCGGCGGGAAACGCAGAAGTTGGGAAGTATTCCGCTGCATACGTTGGACGCCAACGTAGATTATGCCTTAACGACAGCGCGCACCACGTATGGTGCGATTGGCGTGAAGGTGTGGATTTACAAGGGCAAGTTTGGCGAAGAGATTGAGCCGATTCGGCGGCGTCGTCCGCCGCGGCGGATGTCGGGTGGCCCAGGGCGGCCCGGCGGACGCGATGGTGGACGCAGGCCGAGTGCTCCGGCTCCGGCTCCGGCGCCGGCGGCACCTGCAGCGGCACCGGCCGAGGGTGCTAAGGGTGAGGCGCCAAGTTCGGATGCTAAACCGGCTAGCCAGGAGTAGAGCAGTCGGGATATACGAAGCGGCTGTGGTAATCGTAGAGAAAGGTCGTAAGACATGGCTTTAATGCCGAAACGGGTAAAGCATCGTAAGAGCCAGCGTGGGCGTATGAAGGGTAACGCCACGCGGTGCAATTACGTGGCGTTTGGCGAGTATGGTCTCCAGGTGATGGAGGCGAGTTGGATTACGGGCAAGAATATCGAGGCCGGGCGTGTGGCTGCAACACACTTCTTGCGTCGCGAGGGCAAAGTATATATCCGGATATTCCCGCATAAGCCCGTCAGTTCCAAGCCGCTTGAGACGCGCATGGGCAAAGGCAAGGGCGAGCCCGATTTTTGGGTCGCGCGGGTTCGACCTGGGCAGGTTTGTTTTGAGATCGGTGGCGTGCCGGAAGATGTTGCGAAAGAAGCGATGTTGAGGGTTGCCCATAAGATGCCCGTGCGGTGTCGGTTTGTTAGACGCCGGCATGCGGTCTGAGAGAGGATACGACGGTGAAGGCCAAGCAGTATCGAGAAATGAGTGATGACGAGCTTCAGGGCACGTTGGCTGAGTTACAGCGGCGTTTGTTTGATCTCCGATCGCAGTCAGTGACGGAGAAACTGGAGAACTCGAAGGCGATTATCAATACGCGGCGCGAGGTGGCGCGCATTAAGACCCTGTTGCGCGAACGGGCGATGCAGGCGAATCCGGTTGGTTGAGACGTGGCCGAAAGTGGTGGTTATGGATACGCAGAAACAAACGAAAACACTAACGGGAGTTGTCACCAGCGACGGTGGTGATAAGAGCATCAGGGTGACGCTCGAGTACAAGGTGAAGCACCCGAAGTACGGCAAGTACGTCAAGCGCCGGATCAAAGTGGCCGTGCATGACGAGGAGAATGTCTCTGGGGTCGGCGACGTGGTGGAAATTGCGGAGTGCCGACCGTACAGTAAGTCCAAGAGCTGGCGCGTGGTGCGCGTCGTACAGAAGGCTATCGGGGCTTAAGCCTCAGACGAGTGGAAAGATATGGTTCAGCAGGAAACAATGTTGGATATCGCCGACAACTCCGGCGTCAAAGCGGCTTTGTGCATTAAGGTGCTGGGACGCGGTGGGTCGCGGGGTAAGTTCACCCGACCGGTGGCGGGTGTGGGTGACATCGTGTGTGTGGCAATCAAGAAGTCGCTGCCGACGTGTCAACTGGATGACAAGAAGGTGCACAAGTGCGTGATCATTCGCACGAAGAGCCCTGTGCGGCGCCAGGATGGGAGCTATCTTCGATTCGATAGCAATGCGGCGGTGATGATCGATGCCGATGGCAATCCCATTGGTACGCGGATCTTCGGTGCGGTGGCTCGTGAGTTGCGTGAGAAGAACTATATGAAGATTATCTCGCTGGCCAGCGAGGTCGTATAGGGGCCGGCAGTTAGAGCCCTGCTGAGAGTAGGACACGAGGCAAGATTATGGCCTTACACGTAAAAAGAGGTGACATGGTGCAGATCATCGCCGGCGACCATAAGGGTGCGACGGGTCGGGTTCTGCATGTTTATCGCGACAAAGAGACCGTGGTGGTGCAGGGGCAGAACATCGCGAAGCGCCACGTCAAGCCGTCGCGGCGCAATCCTCAGGGAGGGCGCATTAGTGTCGAGCAGCCCATTCATATTAGCAATGTGCTGCCGGTGAGCCCGAAGTCTGGGAAAGGCAGTCGGGTCCGTTATGAAGTGACGGATGGCGCAAAAAGGCGCAAGGCCGTGGATGGGACCGAAATCGGAACCGTTCGGAAGGCAAAACAAAAAAGCTAAGGGTCCTGGGTGGGCGTGATTTGACGCGCAGCCGGACAGTCGAGCGAAAAAGATGGCGCGTTTAAAAGATCTATACAAGTCGACGATCATGGCTGAACTGACGAAAGAGTTCAGTTATGGGAATGTGATGGCTGTGCCGAAGATGGAGAAGGTGGTGATCTCCATGGGTGTCGGTAAGGCGGTTCAGGATAAGAAGTTCCTGGAGGCAGCCAAGAAGGACCTGGCGTTGATCGCCGGGCAGGCGCCGGCGGTCTGCAAGGCGCGAAAAAGTGTGTCGAACTTTAAGGTTCGCGCCGGCGTGGAAACGGGGTTAAAGGTAACCTTGCGCGGTGTGCGGATGTTCGAGTTCATTGACCGGCTGATTAGTCTGGCCGTTCCGCGGGTGCGGGACTTCCGTGGTTTGAATCCGAACGGGTTCGATGGACGCGGAAACTATTCCATGGGTCTGGCTGAGCAAAGTGTGTTTCCTGAAATCAACGCGGCCAAGATCGAGTCACAGCAGGGGATGAACATTACGTTTGTCACGACTGCCAAGACGGACGAGGAGGCCAGGAAGATGCTGTCGCTGTTCGGAATGCCCTTCCGGGGACAAACCGAAGGAGTCGCGGCCGGGTAAGCGCGATCCAAATGAATTGTGTGTGGAGCACGTGAATGTCAACAAAAGCGTTGGAAAACAAAGTTAAACAAAAACAGAAGTTCCGGGTCAGGCAGTATACGCGCTGTGAACTTTGCGGGCGGTCAAGGGCTGTGTATCGGAAGTTCAAGATCTGCCGTGTTTGTTTCAGAACTTTGGCGAACGAAGGCAAGATACCCGGGGTCAAGAAGGCGAGCTGGTAAGGTCGAATGACCGTGACGAACAAGCCGGAAGGTGCAGGATACGGATTATGAGTTGGAGTGACCCAATAGCTGACATGTTGACGCGGATCCGCAACGCCGCGCGTGTGCACAAGGCGCACGTGGATATTAGGGCGTCGAAGATTTGCCAAGGCATAGCGGGCGTCCTCATAAGCGAGGGCTTCATTGTTGAATGCGACCGTATCGATGATAGCAAGCAGGGCATTCTGCGCGTTACCCTGAAGTACGATGATGAGGGACGCTCGGCTATCAGCGAAATAACCAGAACAAGCAAGCCCGGATGCAGGGTATATGCGTCGGTCGACAATCTGCCGAGGGTTCTGGCGGGTATGGGCATTGCTATCGTATCCACAAGCAAGGGGGTAATCAGTGATCGCACCTGCCGCGAGAATAAGGTCGGCGGTGAGATTCTCTGTACGGTAAGTTAAATGAGTCGGATAGGGAAAAAACCGATTGCGATCCCGCAGGGCGTGAAGATCGAGATGAAAGGCCAGAAGGTGGCAGTCTCGGGGCCGGTGGGTGCGCTGGAGATGGAGTGTCATCCGCGCATTTCCGTGGCGATAGACAGCTCCGCGAACAAGGTCGATATTGTGAACCCGGAACCGGACGACCGCAAGTCCAAGCAACTGCACGGGACGATGCGAGCGCTGATTGCCAATATGGTGACTGGTGTGAGCAAGGGGTTCGAGCGCAAGTTGCAGGTCTTCGGGACCGGCTATAGCGTGAAGGAACAGGGTGGTAAGCTGGTGCTGCAAATCGGCTTTTGTCACCCGGTCGAGTTACCCATCCCGAAAGGGGTAAAGGTGAACATCGATGTCCCGGCGACGCGCGGTAATGATATTCCGGCGCGATTTGCGCTTACGGGCCCGGATAAGGCCTGTTTGGGCCAGTTTGCAGCGGATGTGCGGCGCGTGCGGCCACCGGAGCCCTACAAAGGCAAGGGCATTCGGTATGCCGATGAGCACGTGCAGCGGAAGGTAGGCAAGGCGTTCGCTTCGGGCGGAGCATAGTTGAGAAGTCAGGTTTATGAAGACGGAAAGACATAAAAAAGCAGCGCTGCGGCGCAGGTACCATGTACGGAAGAAGGTTGCCGGCACGCCGGAGAGACCGCGTCTGTCCGTGTTTCGGTCCAACCGGCATATTTACGCACAGATCATCGACGATGCGGGCGGCGCGACGCTGGTTGCGACGAGCACGTTGGCGAAGGAGTTGCGTGAGCAGGTGTCGCAGGCGGGGAACCAACAGGCGGCGCAAGCCGTGGGTGAGGCCCTGGCCAAGAAGGCGCTGGACGTGGGCATCAAGTGTGTGTGCTTTGATCGGAACCGCTATAAGTATCATGGGCGGGTTAAGTCCCTGGCCGATGCGGCACGAAAGGCCGGCTTGGCCTTTTAGTTGGGGCTGTTGAGAACTGGGAGACGAAATTGGCTGCAGAACCGGGTAGAAAACCTGAACACGAAGAGAAGCCGCTGGAAGATACGGTGGTGAAGATTTACCGTTGTTCGAAAGTGGTGAAGGGTGGGCGTCGTTTCAGCTTTGCGGCCCTGGTGGTTGTAGGCGACCGGGGCGGGGCTGTTGGGATCGGCTACGGAAAAGCCAACGAGGTGCCGTTGTCGGTTGAGAAAGGGATGAAAGATGCGAAGAAGTCGATGCATAACATTCCTTTGGTAGGCCGGACGATTCCGCACCAAGTCATTGGGCGGTTCCGGGCGACGAAAATTGTGCTGGTGCCGGCGAGTCCGGGCACGGGCGTGATTGCCGGTTCCAGCGCTCGAGCCGTGCTGGAATATGCGGGCGTTCACGATGTTTTGACGAAGGTATACGGGAGCACCGCGGCCAAGAACGTTGTCAAGGCCACGTTGAATGGCCTGATGAACCTTCGCAACAAAGAAGCGATTGAGACGCTACGGGGTGTCGCGATTTCGTAGCGCTAATGATGACCGATTGGGTGATCTAATGTTGAGTCATGAGATAACATCTGTCGTAGGCAAGCACAAAATACGCAAGCGCGTGGGACGAGGGCGCGGTACAGGCCTTGGAAAGACCTGTGGTCGTGGCCACAATGGGAGTCGCAGCCGTGCTGGTGCGGTCCGAATGTCCCTGTCTGAGGGCGGGCAGATGCCGTTGTTCAGACGCTTGCCGAAACGTGGGTTTAACAATAAGCAGTTTGCGCGGCGATTCGAAATCGTGAATGTTTCCGAATTGGAACGGTTTGCGGATGGGGCCGAGGTGGGAGTGGAACAACTCTCACAGGCGGGGCTCGTACCCGGTACGGCCAGCCGTGTCAAAATCCTTGGCGACGGGGAACTGACGAAGAAGTTGCAGGTTGCCGCGCATAAGTTTAGCAAGGCGGCTGAAGAGAAGATCGTTGGGTGTGGGGGTACAGCCCAGAAGCTTGACGTGAGTGTGAAGAAGGATCGACGGAAGCAGGCATAAGGACGGCCATGTGGAGCGGTTCGATATGGTGCTTCGAGAGAAGCGGAGAACAGGTAAGTGATCGGAACAGTATTCAATATCTTTCGCATTAAGGATTTGCGGAACAAGATCCTGTTTACGGTGGCGTTGTTGGTCATCTATCGGGTGGGGTTCCATATTCCGAACCCGGGCTTCGATCAGGATCGAATTACGGAAGCCGTCGACACGCGGGACACCGAGAGTCCGTTGGGTCGAGCGGCCGAGTATCTGCAGATCTTTACGGGTGGAACGCTGAGTCGGAGTAGTCTTTTCGGGCTGGGCATTATGCCGTACATTACGGCCTCGATTATTTTGATGCTGCTCGGTGAGGTGATTCCGGCGTTGAAGAAGCTCCGTCAGGAGGGGCAGACGGGGCACAAGAAGATTCAGGAGTACACGCGCTATCTTACGGTTCTGATATGCGTTATTCAAGCGCTGATGTACATGAGGATGTTGGGCGCTTACACGTATCCTGGAATGCGGACGCAGGCGTTCCTGATGGGTATCGTCGGGATGACGGCCGGGACTGTCTTTTTGATGTGGCTCGGCGAGCAAATCGACGAGTTTGGCATTGGGAACGGTATCAGCCTGATCATTATGGCCGGCATCATATCGCGTATGCCTTGGGCGCTCTGGGCTCTGTGGGAGCGCGTAGACTTTACGATGGGAGCGCCGACCGGCGCGATCGGGCCGGGTCGGATACTTTTCCTTGTCGGGGCATTTGTCTTCGTCGTGGCCGGCGCTATTCTTATTACGCAGGGGCAGCGGCGCATTCCGATTCAGCAGGCCAAACAGATGCGGGGTCGGCGGATGTACGGCGGGCAGCGCCATTATCTGCCATTGCGAGTAAACCATGGCGGCGTCATGCCGATTATTTTTGCATCTAGCTTTATGATGTTTCCGCCGATTATTGTCGAGCAGGTTGCGCGACTGTTCCCCAGGTCGGCGATCTGGCAGACGATCTTAGGTGCGTTGCGCAGCGATGCTTACACGTACAATGTGTTGTATATGCTTCTGATCTTCCTGTTTGCTTACTTCTGGGTCACGGTGCAGTTTCAGCCGCGAGAGATGGCGAAGAACCTGCGAGATTCAGGCAGCTTTATTCCCGGGTTGCGACCTGGTCGCAGGACCGCCGAGTATCTGGAAACCGTTATGACGCGGATCACCTACTTTGGTGCATCGTTTCTGGCGGGGATTGCCGTGGTACCGCAGGTGCTGTCCTACGCGTTGGACATCCCGTGGACGATTACGACGTTCATCGGAGGAACGGGGTTGCTCATCGTGGTGAGTGTTTCCCTGGACTTGGTGCAGAAAATCGAAGCAAGTCTGCTGATGCGGAGTTATGACGGCTTCAGTTCGTCGGGCAGGATCAAGGGAGCATACTCATGAGAATAGTCTTGCTGGGGGCCCCAGGAGCAGGCAAGGGTACGCATTGCAAGCGTATCGTCGGAAAGTACGACGTGCAGCATTTGTCCAGCGGGGACATTTTGAGGCGCGAGCGGGCTGAAAACACGGAGCTGGGCCGGCAGGCGCAGGAGTATATGGACGCCGGGGCGTTGGTTCCGGATGGCTTGATTGTTGAGATGATGAGCAAGGCCGTCAAGGCGGCTGGTGCTGGGTATGTCCTCGACGGATTTCCGCGGACGGTCAATCAGGCCGAAGCGCTGGATGAAGCGCTGGCGAGCACGGACGGTGGTATTGACGTCGTGATGAACCTTGACGTTGATGACGCAGTGGTGGTTGAGCGGATTACTGGGCGGCGGAGTTGCCCGAAATGTGGGGCGGTTTACCATGTCAAGAACATGCCGCCGAAGCAGGAGGGGATCTGTGATCTGGATGGCGTGGAGCTTGGACAGCGTCCGGACGATACTTCCGAGGTCGTGAAGAATCGGTTGGCGACGTATTACGAGCAAACAAAGCCAGTGGTGGACTACTACAAGGCTAAGAGGTCGGTTTTCGACGTTGATGCCAACGGTGATGCCGATGTCGTGGCCGAGCGGTTGTTTGAAAAGTTGGATGCACTGAACGGATGTTAGAGTTAGGGGGGCGGATTGGCCCCGTTGACATTTTGGATATGAAGTTGTACTGATGGCCATAACGCTTCGGAGCCGCAGAGAAATTGAGTTAATGCGTCGTGCGGGAGCCGTTGTGGGCTCTGTTCTTTCAAAATTGCAGGAGCTTGCAAAGCCGGGTGTGACCACCGCGCAGTTGGACAGCGTGGCCTTGCGCATGGCCGCTGAGGCGGGGGCTGAGGCTCTGTTCAAGGGTGTGCGCAGTCCGCAGGCGAGAAGGCCTTTTCCGGGTGCGATTTGTGCATCGGTCAATGAGGAAGTGGTGCATGGTCTGCCCTCCAAGGGAACCATTCTCCAAGAGGGTGATGTCCTGAGCGTGGACTTCGGGGTCAGGCTGAATGGCTATTGCGGGGATGCAGCAGTGACGGTGTCGATTGGTGAAATTTCCGCTGCAAAACGCAAGCTTGTTGAGACGACCATGGGAACGTTGGGTGTGGCGATTGCTGAGGCCAGGCCTGGGGCGCGATGGAGTCAAATCGCTGGAAAAATGCAGCGATTTGCCGAGGCGGCCGGTTTTTCGGTTGTCCGGGATTTCGTCGGGCATGGCATCGGGACAAAGATGCACGAAGACCCGAAGGTTCCGAATTTTGTCAGTGACGACTTATTGGCGGATGACATTGTCTTGGCACGGGGCATGGTCCTGGCGGTTGAGCCGATGATCAACGCCGGGGGCAGCGGCGTTCGAGTGCTGCCGAACGGTTGGACGGTCGTGACAAGGGATCGTGCGTGTTCGGCGCATTTCGAGCATACGATTGCTGTCGTTGACGGCGGGTGTGAAGTGCTTACGCGTAATGAAGTGTTTGGGTAGGGCCGATCGAGGTTCAGCCGGCAGGGTTGGGAAACGCTGTCGGCAGATGTGACGTCGGATCGCCTTGGTAGGGTTTGAGATATTCATGGCTAAAAAAGACGCAATACGACTACAAGCAAAAGTGGTAGAAGCATTGCCCAATGCCATGTTTAGAGTCGAATTGGAAAATGGGCATAAGGTGTTGGCCCACGTTTCGGGCAAAATGCGGATGCACTTCATTCGGATTCTGCCGGGGGATACGGTGACAGTGGAAATGTCGCCGTATGACTTGAATCGGGGTCGGATCGTACTCCGACATTGACATCGTAGGCCGCTGGCTGGCAGGGGCAGGAATATCTGTCGGCCACTTTTGAAACGTGGAATGAATCATGAAGGTAAGAAGCTCGGTAAAACGCATTTGTGAGAATTGCAAAGTGGTCCGCCGCAAAGGGGTGGTTCGGGTGATTTGTACCAATCCCCGCCACAAACAGCGCCAGGGGTAAAGAGCTGTACTGGCGAGGAACTGCCGGTGAACCGTGTCATTTGCGATTGGGTGCTAAAAGGGAGCCAATATGCCGCGTATAGTGGGTAACGATATTCCAGATAACAAGGCCATCTGGATTTCACTGACGTATATACCTGGAATCGGCAGGTATACGTCGGAGTTGATTCTGAAGGAAGCTCGTATCGAGAGAGATACGAAGGCCAACAAGCTGAGCGAAGACGAGCTGAGTCGAATCACTCAGATCATCGATCGCAACTACATTGTCGGAGGCCAGCTTCGGCGGCAGGTGGCTCAGAACATAGCGCGTCTTCGGGACATTGCCTGTTACCGAGGGATTCGACACCGGCGTGGTTTGCCCGTGCGAGGTCAGTGCACGCAAAGTAACGCGAGGACGCGAAAAGGGCCGCGTAAGACAGTGGCCGGCAAGAAGGGTGTCAAAGAGAAGCGGTGATCGCTGGACAGGGCAACGCCGTTTGGCGAATTGATAGGAACCGGAAGAACGGGGCAAATTATTCGGTAAGAGATACAGATGGCGAAGAGTGGAAAACGTAAAGTCCGGAAGAATGTTGTTCGAGCAATCGTGCACATTAAGGCCACGTTCAACAACACGTTGATCACGATCACGGACATGGACGGGGATACGATTTGTTCGGGTTCGGCCGGTTGTGTGGGTTTCAAGGGGTCTCGAAAGAGTACGCCTTTTGCGGCGCAGCAAGCGGCGCAACGGTGTGCGAGCACGGCGATGCGCAACGGCGTTCGTGAGGTGGAAATCAAAGTGAAGGGGCCGGGTTCAGGTCGAGAATCGGCGATTTCCGCGCTCCAGGGTGCGGGGCTTCGCATCGCCTCTATTGAGGACGTGACGCCTCTGCCGCACAACGGGTGTCGGCCGCCAAAGCGCAGACGAGTGTAACTTAAGACTCCAAGAGACTCTAAGGAGAGCAATTGATATGGGACGTTATCTCGGTCCATCGTGTAAGCAGTGCCGCCGGGAGGGAATGAAGCTGTTCCTTAAGGGTGCTAAGTGTGAGACGGCCAAGTGTCAGGTGGAGCGGAGGCAGCGCAATCTGGCTCCTGGTATGCATGGCTGGCGCCGTGCGCGGTTGAGTGAATATGGGGTGCGGCTGCGCGAAAAGCAGAAGGTCAAGAGATACTACGGCGTGTTTGAGCGGCAGTTTATGCGGTATTTCCACAGGGCCGAGCGGCTGAGAGGCAACACTGGAGAGAACCTGCTGCAACTCTTGGAACGGCGCCTGGATAACGTGATCTACAAGCTCAATTTCGCGCCGTCGCGTAAGGGGGCAAGGCAGCTCGTTGCGCATGGCCATGTGTATATCAACAACCGCAAGGTGGATGTCAGCGACTACACGATCAAGGTGGGTGACAAGATCGAGATTAAGGCCTCTGAGAAAAGCCTCAAGATGGTAAAGCAGCAGCTCGAGAGCAACCCCAACTTCACGACGCAGGGTTGGCTGCAGTTGGACCGCGAAAAACCGACGGCGACCATTGTGGCCATGCCGGCCAGGGAAGACGTTCAGATTCCGGTTGAAGAGCAGTTGGTCGTGGAGTTCTGTTCGAGGTAGGCTCGGACGGGAAAAACGTGGAACATCGGACGCCAATTAGAGATGGCGAGAGTTCTGCGAAGTGCTGTGCAGTTTACGGATGAAAGTTTAGATCGGAGACCTATATATGCGAGTTACATGGCGTGGCCTAGAGTTGCCGACTCGTGTTGAAAAGGACGCTGTTGTTTCGACGGAGACGTACGGGCGGTTTTATGTCGAACCGTTCGAGCGTGGTTTTGGCACGACCGTTGGGAACAGTCTCAGGCGCGTGTTACTCTCCTCGCTTGAAGGTAGTGCGGTCACCTCTATTAAGGTCAGTGGAGTGGACCACGAGTTCACGTCGATTGCCGGCGTGATGGAGGATGCTACGGATATCGTGCTGAATGTCAAGAGTCTGGTCATACGCCTGCAAGGCGAGGGCCCTAAGACGATGACGGTTTCAAAAAACAAGGTGGGTGTGGTAACGGCCGCGGACATTGTCGCGGACCCCGGCATAGAGGTTTTCGGCAAAGATATGGTACTGGCCACCCTGACCGAAGATATCGAGTTCACGATGGAATTGGTTGTGGAGAATGGTCGCGGTTATGTTCCGGTTTCGGAGCGGATTGTTGATACGGATCGATTCGACCAGGAAATTGGGTTGGTTTATCTGGATGCGGTCTATTCGCCTGTAACGCGTGTGCGGTATACGACGGAGAATACGCGCGTCGGCCAGCGCACCAACTACGATCGGCTCATCCTGGAGATCTGGACCGACGGCACCGTCGCTCCGGAAATGGCGTTGGTCGAGGCCGCTAAAATCCTTCGCAAGCACGTCAATCCCTTTGTCCAGTACTTTGAAATGGGCGAGGAAACGGTGACCGGAGAGGTGGTTCAGGAGGAACCGGAGGCGGAAGTCGATGAAGAGTTGGAGGCGAAGCTGAACACGCCAATTCAGGAATTGGAATTGTCGGTTCGCGCCAGCAACTGTCTTGAGTCCGTGAAGATTGAAACAGTACGCGAGTTGGTTGAGATGAGTGAGCCCGAGCTGTTGAAGATTCGCAGTTTCGGCAAGACCTCGCTGCGTGAGATCAGACGCAAGCTTGCGGATATTGGGTTGTCGTTGGGCATGCAAGACGGAGGTCAGTAGCCTCCGCGGCCAAGTAGAAGAACGGTTTGGCATTGTCAAATAGGAATCTTGGGATATGCGTCATCGAGTTGCAGGACGTCGGTTAGGTCGGACGAGCGAGCATCGCGTCGCTATGCGGCGGAACATGGCTCAGTCGCTCATTGAGCATGAGACGATCTCGACAACGATCGAGAAGGCCAAAGAGATTAAGCCCTATGTCGAGAAGTTGATTACCCTGGCGAAGAAGGGCAAGCTCGAGCATCGGCGGCGGGCCATTTCTCTGCTGGGCAATCGCGATATCGTGGACTATGAGGACGGGCAGTCGAACAAGAAGGGCACGGTCGTTGGCAAGCTCTTCAGTGAGCTTGGCCCGCGGTACCTCGACAGGCCGGGGGGCTATACGAGGATCATCCGGCTGTCGTTGAGGCGCTTGGGCGACAATGGCGAGCTTGTGCTGTTTCAGCTTCTTGGCGCCGATGAGCCGCTGAAGAAGGAGCGGAAGGTGTCCACGAAGAGGGGGGCAAAGAAGAAACGGAAGGTCTCAGCGAAGGGCAAAAAAGAGACCTCCGCCGTACCTGCCGGTGAGATCGAGGAACCGGTGGCCGCAGAGGTGCCGGAGCCCAGTGCTGAAGGGGCCGTCGAGACCGATGGTGCCGCGGGCGGAGTCGAGGAAGATGGTAACGAGAAGGACTCCTAGGCGTTGTGGACTGGAGTTGCAAAGCAGTAAGTCATGGATGATTGCGTGTTCTGCAGAATGGTCGCTGGGGAAGTTTCGGCAGCCAAAGTTTACGAGGACGAAGTGGTCCTTGCCTTCCTGGATATCGGGCCGGTGAGTGATGGTCACACGCTGGTAATTCCAAAGGAACATTGCAGCAAGGTCCATGAGTGCCAGCCGGCGGTGCTCGCAGCGGTGGGTGCGTGTTTGGGCAAGATTGCCGGAGCGGTGGCGAAGGCGATGAACGCGGATGGCTATAACATCCTGTGCAACAATGGGCGGGCGGCAAACCAAGTTGTTGAGCACCTGCATTTTCATATCATTCCTCGCAGAGCGGGGGATGGCGTCTTTACGGAATGGCCGTCATACGTCTATGGCAAAGGCGCGATGGACGAGGTTTTGGAAAAGATTCGCAAAAGCTTGGTTTAGACCAAGGTTATGCTTGATGGGTGAGGCGATCTGTGGTATTGTCGCCGCACTTTAGTGTCGCAGTGAGTTGAATGCGTGGGCGGCTAAGAGTCTTGGCCGAACTGACGCGTACTGTTGAAGTATTGATCGCGGGGTAGAGCAGTCTGGTAGCTCGTCGGGCCCATAACCCGGAGGTCGGAGGTTCGAATCCTCCCCCCGCTATTGAGCTAAATGAGGCAGTCGCAACGACTTACGTGCGACTGCCTTTTGGCGTTTCTGGGGTGACTGTCATTAAATTGTAATAGACATTTGCACCCAGGCACTTGTCAGCGAGGAATCATCCGGCCGCCATCATATCTGAGGTGATCTCTAGTAGACTGGAAAGAGCCAGTTGAGGAGATTGCCATGGCACATCTGTATAAGCGTGGTCGACAGTTCTGGATTAGCTACTACGTCGGTGGGGGCTTGGTGCAAAAATCGCTCAGGACCGCGAACGAGCGAATTGCACGGTCGAAGAAGAAACGGCTCGAGTATGACCTGGCGCTCGGTGATCTTCACGTTGCCAGCAAGACCCCTCTTCCAACGATCCTGGAAGCGTTCTGCAAAGAGCTGAAGACCACCCGCACGTTTAAGTCCTACAAGAATGATTTCAGTCGGTTGCGCGTGTTCTTCGGGCCCACATGTGAGAACCTCCTGCCTGGCGTACCAGGAGCGCCGCTGGGGAGAAGACCGACACGTACGGGGCATGACAAGTATGCAGGCAAGCACGTCAAGGCCGCACTTCTTGAGGACGTTACGCCAGAAGTGATCAACCGATTCCTGGCCGCTCGGATGCAGCAGGACGGATGGTCTGCAAAGACGGCAAACTTGATGCGGCAGACGTTGCACAAACTGTTCTCCTATGCCATTAAACACCACGGCTTCCGCTCTCGGGATGCGCGATATCCCAATCCTGTGAAGGCGGTGGACAAGAAAAGGGAGCCGGCCCCTCAGATCCGTTTCCTACGGTCAGCAGAGATCCGGCATCAGCTCGACATCTTGAAAGAGTCACCTGTCATTCGCTCCATGGTGGCCACGTATATCTATGCGGGGTTGCGTCGTGAAGAAGCGCTGTGGTTGACACGGGAGGACGTTGACCTGGCGCGGCAGTTGATTCGCGTGCAGGCCAAGACGATTGGGCAGCAGAGCTGGCAGCCCAAGACCAAGCGGAACCGCGTCGTTCCAATCAGCGACGCGCTGTATGCAATTCTGGCAGAGTATGTACCCTCTGCAGAAAGCCCTTGGTTCTTTCCTTCTCCCCGAGGGAAGCGGTGGGACTGTGACAATTTTTCTCAGGATCTGCGCCGGATCAACAAGGCTCATGGGCTGGATTGGACTTGTCTGGACTTTCGGCATACGTTTGGAAGTCACCTGGCGCAGAAGGGGATCTCGCTCTATAAGATCGCCACTCTCATGGGCAACTCCCCGGAGATTTGCCGTCGGCATTACGCGGCTCTCATCCCGGAGGAGATGCACGATGTTGTGGAATTCGGTCTTAATGAGAAGCCTACGTCAACTGACGGTGATACCAAGAAGATGCTGCGGGAGATTCTTGCCGAGCTAAAGGGCAACAAGCAGGCCGTAAATCGCCCTCCTAACCTGAAGCTCGTGCGGGTTCACGATTCAGGCTAATCGGTGTACTTCTGGGATGCAATCCAGTCCTGAACAGGCTACGCAAGAAGTTGTCTGTAAATTGATTCATTTTGCATAGGCGGTTCAGTCGTTCACTGCAGTGTTCATGTTGAGATATCGTTTCCCGGTGAGCCATCGTTCATCGGTTTCCATCAG
>Ga0075114_10000081_pt1 | contig 64554 bp, 50 predicted proteins | sample AntAceMetag02UKM_FD_69784 | JGI IMG/M metagenome (GOLD analysis project Ga0075114, IMG submission 69784) | Saline lake microbial communities from Ace Lake, Antarctica - Antarctic Ace Lake Metagenome 02UKM | ecosystem: Environmental > Aquatic > Non-marine Saline and Alkaline > Saline | place... | reverse complement strand
CAATTTAGTGTCAATTTCAGGCGTAAAGCCGCCGGATTTGGCAATCCGGCTGGAGCGAAATGGAAGATTCAGCGTGCGGTTAGTATATCCCGCCAGGAGGCCAGTTTTTGGCTTGGCGCAGTTGCGCTTGTGCCATTCTTGCTCTATACTTGGGACAGAGAGGTTTGTAGTGTCCGCTCGTGGCGGGGGCACTCCGTCACCTTCCTGGACGGGGACTGTCGTCCCCTCAGAGCAAACGATTGTACGAGGTGGATTATGAAGTTGACACGCTCGCAACTCATCATGGTCATTGTGTTGGGTGCGCTGGCGATCGGGGTCTTCGGCTGCCTGGTGGGCATTATCGTGCGGAACTCGCGGCAGATTTCGCAGGTGATCGCGCCTGCGGCTCCCGCGTCGCCGCCGCCGGTTCGGACCGAGCAGCCAACGGTTCCCCCGACCCCTACCGCCTCTCCCGTTCCCACCCCCACTTCCACCCCTACCCCTATCGTGCCCCAGACCCGCTACGATCTCCAGGTGGCGGGTGACCCGGAGAACCCGGCGCTGCGCGTGCAGCGGGGGTATGCGTACATGACGCTGGGCGCGTACGACCAGGCGATAGAAGACTTCGACACCGCCATTGGCCTGGACGGGAGACTGGCCGAGGCCCACGTGGGGCGTGGCGAGGCGGCCTTTCATCTCAAGGAGTGGAGCGCGGCACTGAAGGACTTCGAGCGGGCGCTGGCGCTGAATCCGGACCTGGCCAGCGCTCACGCCTGGCGCGGCTACCTGCTCTCCGAACGGGGCAAGTATGGGCTGGCGCTTGCGGCGCTGCGCCAGGCGGTCGCGCTCAATGATACTGATCCGTGGAAGCGCGTCCTGCTGGCCCAGGCGCTGCTGCGCTCCGGGAATCCCGAAGAGGCGCAGATAGAATACACGACGGTGCTGTCGCTGGAGGTGCGCTCCGTCGAGGCGCACGTGGGACGGGCGCTGGCCCAGGCGGAGCAGCGCGACTTCGACGCAGCGCAGGCGGACCTCGATGTCGCGCAGAGCATCGCGCCTTATGACCCGGTGGCGCTGAACGGGCAGGCCTGGTTCTACGCCTGGTACCGGCGCGGCCACCTGGCCGAGGCGGAGCAATTGGCGCAGCGGGCGGTCGCCGGTGCGCGGGACGACCTGGAGCGGGCGCGCTATCTGGACACGCTCGGCTGGGTCTACTACAAGCAGGAGCGGTACGAGGAGGCGCTGGCGGTGCTGGAGGAGGCGACCGTGTTGGCGACGATTGAGGGAGAGGTGGTGTACGGGGAGATTGTGGAGCACCTGGAGGAGGTGCAGGAGGCGCGGTAGGGAGTGTGTGGGGGTGTGGGTGTGTGGGGGTGTGGGAGTGTGGGAGTGGGGGGGTGTGGGGGTGTGGGGGTGATGGATGAGGTGGCAACGGAGGCGTAGTATGTCAACAATCACCTGGTTGCATCTGTCGGATCTGCATTTTCGAGAGGCTAAGCGGTGGGACGAGAACATTGTCCTGCGGGCGTTGTTGGTTGACGTGCAGGAACGAATCACGTCGGACGGCCTGTGCCCTGACTTTGTCGTCGTGTCAGGGGACATTGCCTTCAGTGGTTTGCCAGACGAGTACGGTCTGGCCGGGCAGTTCTTCGACGAGTTGTTGGAGGCGACCGGCCTGCCCAAGACGCGCCTCTTTATCGTGCCCGGCAACCACGACGTGGACCGGAGCGCCATCACCCGTGGGGCCGTCGCCATTGTTTCGTCCCTGGACAACCGGCAGGCGGTGGATGAGGTGCTGACCGTTGTCCTGGATCGTCGCCTGATCTTGCGCAAGTTCGATCACTACGCCGGCTTTGTGAGTGACTACTTCGAAGGTCACCTACCCTTCGACGACGAGCGCTACTTCTACGTGCGACACCTGGACCTGGCGGGCCGGCGGGTGGCCGTGCTGGGGCTCAACTCCGCCTGGCTGTCCATAAACGGAGACCAAGGCCGCCTGGCGCTGGGCGAGCGCCAGGTTCGTCAGGCTCTGGACGCGGCCAGGGAGGCTGACCTGCGGATCGGCCTGTTGCATCATCCCTTCAACTGGTTCCATGAGTTCGACCAGGACGACTGCGAACCGCTGCTGATGCGGGGGTGTGACTTCGTGCTGCACGGACATCTGCATCGCACAGGGTTGCTGAGCCTGGCGATGCCCGACGCCGGGGCGATGGTCGTCGCCGCCGGCGCCTGTTACGCCAGCCGGGACTACCCCAACGGCTACAACTTCGTGCAGTTCGACCTGGGGACCGGACAGGGGGTGGTGCACCTGCGCAGGTACAGTGATGAGCGGGGCGGGTTCTGGACGAAGGACGTCATGACCTATCGGAACGTGGACGATGGCCGGTGTACCTTCGAGTTACCGCCGTCGCTGGGCGGGGTGGTGGCGGAAGCGGAAGGCAGGCCTGAGTTGCCCCCTGCCACCGAGATGCCGGCCGTGGACCCTGCCCGGCTGGAGCAGGCATACCTGCGCCGGATGTTGGTCTCGTGCAGCGCGCTGCCCCTGGCGGTGATTGACCCCCGGGCTGTGGAGCGGACGCGCCAGCGCACGATGGACCTGTTGGCCGTGTACGTGGCGCTCAATACCCAGACAGCGGTGGCCCTGGAAAGGGAGGAGGTCGAAGACAAAGGGGAACGGAGCGGGCGAGAGGGGATGCCGGAGCCGGGCCGCGAGACCCGACCTCTGACCGCCCTCGAAGCCGCGGCCGGCGAACGGGAGATGGTGCTGCTGGGCGGCCCCGGCAGTGGCAAGTCCACTTTTGCCAATTACCTGGTCCTGTGTCTGGCTGGCGCGCGGTTGGAGCATCTCGGAGAAACCTCGGCGCTGCCGGGCGATGGATGGCTGGCCCACCTGGAACCGGCCTGGACCCACGGGCCGCTGCTGCCGCTCCAGGTCACCCTGCGGGACTTTGCCAGCAGCAGTTGGTGTGATGGCACGGCCGCCGGGCTATGGCACTTCATAGCCGGCATGCTGGCCTCTCAGCACCTGGCCGATTTTGCCTCCTGCTTGCGCCAGCAGTTGTTGGACGGCGGCGTGATCGTGCTGCTGGATGGGCTGGACGAGGTGGCCGATCCGGAGGAGCGGAGGGCTGTGCGTGACGCGGTGGCTGATTTCGCTGCCACGTACGGGCACCCCACCAACCGCTACCTGGTGACCTGCCGGGGCTACGCCTATCAGGACGCTTGCTGGCAACTGGAGCGCTTCGCGGCCCACAAGTTGGCTCCCTTCAACCAGGAGCAGGTTGATGACTTCATCGGTTGCTGGTACAAAGAGGTGTGCCGCCTGGGCTGGAAGAACGAGAGCGAGGCTGAAGACCTGACCCGCCGGTTGCAGGCCGCGACCCGCCGGCCCGACCTGGCCCCCCTGGCCAGGAGCCCCCTGCAACTGACGATGATGGCTTCGCTTCATTTTTCCTGGGGCCGGCTGCCCGACGACCGGGTGGAACTGTACCAGGAGATGGTGCGGCTGCTGCTCGTTCGCTGGCAGGAGGCTCGCCTGGGCGAAGACGTGGGCGTGACCCGGGTGGTGAGCGCGGGCAAACTGGAATCGGCCCTGGAGCGGGTCGCTTTCATCGCCCATCGCGCTCAAGAGGGGCCGGAGGGGACGGCCGACGTCAGCGAGGAGATGCTGCGCAGCGTGCTGAAGGACTACTTAGAAGGGAGTTGGGATCAAGCGGGGGAGTTGGTGACCTATGTGCAGGAGCGGGCCGGGCTGCTGATGGAGCGTGGGCCGGGAGTGTACACGTTCCCGCATCGCAGTTACCAGGAGTACCTGGCGGGCTGTTATCTGGCTGTGCAACCGGACTTCCCGGACGAGGCGGCCAGGCTGATTTGTGAGAACTACGCGCAGTGGCGCGAAGTGGTGCTGTGGGCTGTGGGGGCTATGGCACGCCTGAAGAAGATGACCCACGTGGCGGTGGACGTGGCGGCGGCGCTGTGCCCGCGCCAGGTGCCAGAGCGGGCTGTGCCCGAGACCGACTGGCGGGCTGCTCACCTGGCCGGCGAAGCGCTGCTGGAGACCGGTTTGGAGGAGGTGAAAGCGCGTGAGCGATATCGGCAGGTGCTGGCCCGCGTGCAAGGGTGGCTCGTGGCTCCGATTGAACGGGGCGTCCTGACCACCGTCGATCGCGCTGCCTCCGGGCGCACCCTGGCGAGATTGGGCGACCCCCGCCCCGGCGTCGGCGTCATCACCCCCTCTCCCGCCAGGCGGGAGAGGGGGCCGGGGGGTGAGGGCCTCCCCGACATCGTGTGGTGTTACGTGCCTCCCGGCCCGTTCGTGATGGGAGACGGTAAGGAACAACACCGCAACGAGAGCATCATCGAAGGTTACCTGATCGGGCGCTACCCCGTCACCAACGCGCAGTTCCAGGTTTTCGTGGAGGCGGGCGGCTACCGGGAGCGGCGATATTGGACAGAGGCGGAGCGGGCGCGAATATGGGCAGAGGGGAAGATCAAGGCCCGGCAGGACGACCAGCCTCGTGAGGGTGCCCACGATTACGGTGAACCGTTTAACCTGCCCAATCACCCGCTGGTGGGAGTGACGTGGTATGAGGCGCTGGCGTACTGCCGTTGGCTCACGGAGGAATTGCGGATCGCAGATTGCGGATTGCGGGTCTGGCGTGGTGGCAAGGTAAAAATCTTGAACCTGGAACTTGAAACCCTGCGCGTGCGGTTGCCCTCGGAGGCGAAATGGGAGAAGGCGGCGCGGGGGGCGGACGGGCGGCGGTATCCGTGGGGAGAGAAATCAAACCCAGACCTGGCGAACTATCGTAAAACGAGGATTGGAACGATGAGCGCGGTGGGCTGTTTTCCGGACGGGGCCAGCCCCTACGGGGTGCTGGACATGGCGGGGAACGTGTGGGAGTGGACGCGGAGCCTGGGCGGGGATTACCCTTATGATCCTGGGGATGGGCGGGAGGACCTGGAGGCCGGGGAGGAGGCGCTGCGGGTGTTGCGCGGGGGCGCGTTCCTCAGTGTTGCGAGGTACGTCCGCTGCGCCTCCCGCTTCAGGCTCTACCCGCTCTACCGCTACGACGGCAGCGGTTTTCGGGTAGTGGCGGCCCCCGTCCATCTCTGACCTCTGGTATCTCTGGACTCTGAATCTCTGGCATCTGGGGGGAGGGGTCTGGGGAGGGGGGCACCACCTCCCCAGGAATCGCGCGGGGGCAAAGGAGAACAATGTCGGTATGTGGTTAGCATCCAGGGCTGTGGAGATCACGAATGGCACGAAACACGAATTTCACGAACGGACCGAAGGGCACGAATTTTATCGCTTTTATTCGTGAAATTCGTCCATTCGTGTCATTCGTGATAGCATTTGAGTCTTGTCCAGAATGCGTTGCCGGATGTTCCTGTCCAGACCCTTCAGGTCTTTTGCTACATCCGGGTAGAATGATGGTTCATACATCACTTGCGCTCTCGAGTTGGTCGGTCAACTCTTCCATAGAAAGCAGGTGTCCACCGGAAGCGACGTAGGTCACTGCCTGGTGCAACCTCTCCTCGAATTCAGGCCTCAACTCCAGGCCGGCATCGGGGTTCTGGAGTACTTCTTGCAGTGTCTCCTTGAGTGCGCTCTGTATGAGCGTTTTCAACTGTGGGACCGTCATCTCGGCCACGGTTGTGTCCTCAACCGCTTTCTCCGCAGTGGTCGCGTAGGATGCCTGGGGTTCTTTCACTTGTTCTTCGTTCATCACTGTTGCTCCTTAATTCGGAGGCGTCTTACACTTTGCGTCTTTGACCACTGTCCAGTATAGTGGAGAGCCTGGGGAATGTCAAGGAGTGTCGCGCAGCACAACCGGGAGGTAGACTGTGTGTTCCACGAGGACGTACCCTGCCCTCGCCGCCACGTCGCTCCCGCCTGGCCCCCTCACCGTCAGGGTGATGGTGTAGACGCCACCAAGTCTGTATGTGTGCGTGGGGCTGGTCAATGTGTTGGTCACCTCGTCGCCGAAATCCCACAGGCTGGCGGTGTAGTCGCCGGTGGAGGTATTGGTGAAGACGACCGCCAGCGGAGCCACCCCTGTGGTCGGCCAGGCGGTGAAAGCCGCCCGCACCGGCAGGGACCCCATCGCCTCGAACCAGTTCTCGGCTATCACCCCGTATCCTGTCTCGTTGGGATGAACGTTGTCTGACATGTACTCCGCCTTTGCCTTGCCCCCTTCCAGGAAGTCATCCCAGTTGCTGGTGGTCCACAGGTCCATCCCCGTTAGATCGTCCTGCAGGCTGTTGTTGTACCAACCCACTGCCAGCGACTCCCCTACGTCTTGAGTCGGGATGATAGCCGAAACGATGATCTGTGGATGTGCCCCGTCCGCGTTGGTGTGGGCAGTGACCAGGTTGACGATCTCCTGGACTTCAGCCACGGTCTGGCTGATGACTGCGGGCAGTGTGAATGGGTCCTGCTCAGCCGCCTTCAAATCGTTCCCCCCGACCATCAGCAGGACAAAATCCGGATCTTCCCCCATCCAGTTCAACTCGGGATTCTGCAGGTCGGCCAGCACCTGATCGGCAGTATAACCACCCACGCCGTGGTTGACCACTTCGAACCTGCCGGGGCCATTGGCGGCGTCCAGCAAGACCTGCAGTTGGCCCGGGTAGGTCTTCTCCGGCTCGTTCCCTCCGTAGGGCGTCCCGTAGGTGACGCTATCTCCCAGGCAGGACACTACCGACGTTGTGACGCTGCCTGAACTGGAGACCATCGACGCGACCGTCACAGTCGGGATGCTCCCATCCGCAACCCCCGATTCCCGCGTGCTCATTGGAGCGACCCCTGCGGCTCCTAGCGGCGGTGGCGGGGCCACATCCAGAGCCGCCCCAGACGCGAGACTGAAGAAAAGACATACGATGGATGCGCCGACCAAGGCAATGAACATCCTCTTCACGGAATACCTCCAATACGATCACGTTTCACGTTTCACGCATCACGTTTCACGTTTCGCGCTTCACGCAACACCCGCTTCAGGAACTGCCCCGTATAACTCGCCTCCACCTGCGCCACCTGTTCCGGCGTGCCCTTGGCCACGACCTCGCCTCCGGCGTCGCCCCCCTCCGGCCCCAGGTCGATGATCCAGTCGGCCACCTTGATGATGTCGGGATGGTGCTCGATGATGACGACGGTGTTGCCCGCGTCCACCAGCCGGTTGAGCACGCCGATCAGTTTGTCCACGTCGGCGGCGTGTAGCCCCACGCTGGGCTCGTCGAGCACGTAAAGCGTCCGCCCCGTCGCCCGCTTGCTCAGTTCCCGCGAAAGTTTCACCCGCTGCGCCTCGCCGCCCGAAAGTGTCGGCGCGGGCTGCCCCAGCCGGATGTATCCCAGCCCCACGTCCTGCAGGGTCTTCAGTTTGGCCTGGGTGCGGGGGATATTGGCGAAGAATTCCATCGCTTCGTCCATCGTCATGTCTAGCACCTCGGCGATGTTCCTCCCCTTATAGCGCACCTGCAGTGTCTCCCGGTTGTAGCGCTGTCCGTGGCACACGTCGCAGGGGATGTAGATGTCTGGCAGGAACTGCATCTCGATGCGCAGTGTGCCCTGTCCGTGGCAGGCCTCGCACCGCCCGCCCTTGACGTTGAACGAGAAACGGCCCGGCTTGTAGCCCCGGATCTTCGATTCGGCCAGGGAGGCGAACAATTCACGGATGGGGGTGAACATGTTGGTGTAGGTGGCCGGGTTGGAGCGCGGCGTGCGCCCGATGGGGGATTGGTCTATGTTGATGACCTTGTCAATCTGCTCGACCCCCTCGACTTTCTCGTGCTCGCCGGCCCGCTCCCGCGACCGGTGCAGCACCTGCGCCAGCCGTCGGTACAGAATCTCAACCAGCAGCGTGGACTTGCCGGAGCCGGAGACGCCGGTGATGCAGACGAACTTCGCCAGCGGGATACGCACGTCGATGTTCTTCAGGTTGTGTTCGCGAGCGCCCCGGATGACCAGCCCGCCGCCGTTTCCCTCGCGTCGCTGCGCTGGCACCGGGATGAACTTGCGGCCGGCGAGATACGCTCCGGTCAGACTCGCCGGGCAATCGGTTATGTCCTCGACCGTGCCGGCGGCGACCACTTCCCCGCCGTGCTCGCCGGCCCCCGGCCCCAGGTCCACGATCCAGTCGGCGGCGCGGATGGTCGCCTCGTCGTGCTCGACCACCAGCAGTGTGTTGCCCAGGTCGCGCATCTCCTTCAGCGTGCGGATAAGGCGGGCCTGGTCGCGGTGATGGAGACCGATGCTGGGCTCGTCCAGGACGTAGAGCACCCCCATCAGTTGTGACCCGATCTGCGTCGCCAGCCGGATACGCTGCGCCTCGCCGCCGGCCAGCGTGACGGCGGTGCGATTCAACGTCAGGTAGTCGAGACCCACGTTGACCAGGAACCGCAACCGGGCGCGGACTTCTTTGAGGATGCGCCGGCCGATGAGCCATTCTGTTTCGGTGAGCGGAGAAAAGACCTCCGAGGTTTCCGGTATGTGCTCCCGAAGCGGTTTCGCTCCCTGTTTGGGTTCCGGCTCGTCTGAGTTGGTGGCCAAAATCTCGGAGGTCTGAAGAAACTTGAACCCCGATAGTTCGTCAATCCAGGCCAGCAGGCGGATGACCGGCCACTGGCTGATCTCGTGGATGGACTTGCCGGCGACGGTGACGGCGAGGGCCTCCGGGCGCAGCCGTGCGCCCTGGCAGGCCGGGCAGGGCCGGCGGGTCATAAACTCCTCGATCTTGCGCCGGACGTAGTCGGAGGTCGTCTCCTGGTAGCGGCGTCGCAGGTTCGGAATGACCCCCTCGAAGCGGGTCGGGTACTCGCTGCGCCGTCCGTCCCGCGTGACGTAGTGCACGTGGATGCTCTCTTCGCCACTGCCATACAGGACGACGTGCTGCTGGGCCTGGTTCAACTCGCGCCAGGGTGCGCCGGTGGGGATGCCGAAGTGGCCGCAGGTGGCCTTGAGCAGTTGCCAGTAGTAACCGTCGTGCCCCCGGCCGTTCCAGGCCTGGACGGCCCCATCTTCGATGCTCCGGTCGCGATTGGGCACGATCAACTCGGGGTCGAATTCCATTTGCACCCCCAACCCCTGGCACCTGGGGCAGGCACCCTGGGGCCTGTTGAAGGAAAAGGTACGCGGTTCGATCTCTGGCAGGCTGATGCCACAGACCGGACAGGCCAGGTGCTCCGAGTAAAGCACGTCCTGCGGCGGAGCGGACGAAACGTCGTTGACGATCACCACTCCGTCGCCCAACTGGAGCGCGGTCTCAATGGAGTCGGTGAGGCGCGAGCGGAAGCCTGTCTCCTCTGTTGGGGCCGGTCTCTGACCGTGCCCCTCTGGTATGATAAGCCGATCCACGACGGCCTCAATCGTATGCATCTTATAGCGGTCGAGTTTGATCTTCTCGTCCACGTCGTAGACCCGGCCATCCACCCGCACGCGCACGAAGCCTGCCTTGCGCACGTCCTCGAAGATCGCCTGGTGATGCCCCTTGCGCTCCTTGACCAACGGCGCCAGCACCTGGAAACGGGTGGAGGGGGCCATCTTCATCACCGCGTCCACGATCTGCTGGGCGGACTGCTTGGCGACCTGGCGGCCACATTGCGGGCAGTGGGGTATGCCAATACGGGCGTACAGGAGCCGCAGGTAGTCGTAAATCTCGGTGACGGTGCCGACGGTCGAGCGAGGGTTGTGCGAGGCGCCGCGCTGGTCGATGGAGATAGCCGGGGAGAGCCCCTCAATCTGGTCTACGTCTGGCTTCTCCATCTGGCCCAGGAACTGGCGCGCGTAGGCGGAGAGGCTCTCGACGTAGCGCCGCTGCCCCTCGGCGTAGATGGTGTCGAAGGCCAGAGACGACTTGCCCGACCCCGAGATGCCGGTGATGACCACCATCTTGTTGCGCGGAATCTCGACGGTGACGTTTTTCAGATTGTGCTCTCGTGCACCCCGAACGATGATCTTATCCTGGACCAATGCTCGTACCTACCCGGTTACAGAACGTTTGTTCTAAGGTTGTAACACGCTGGCCGCGTTTCGTCAAGGCGAAAATGTATTGTAGCACATTTTTTGGGGTTGGACAAAGCCGATCCTTGCGCTTTGGGGGCGATCCCTTGAGACTTTCCCTTCAGGCGGGTTGAGTGTATAATCACTACTTGGGTATGGTTTTTGACTGCCGTAGGGAGGCACCAGGATGGACGAGTGCGAATTGCTGAGCCTGATCGCCGACGGCGAGACAGAGACGGTGGAGTTCAAGCGGGAGATGCCACGACCAGAGCATCTGGCCAGGGAAGTAGTGGCACTGGCCAACGGGCGGGGAGGGTATGTGCTGCTGGGCGTGGACGACGATGCCCAGGTTTATGGAGTGACACTCCGGCCGGACTATGAGGAATGGATTGCCAACGTGGGGGCACAGACGATTGACCCACCGCTGCCGCTGACGTGTGGGAGGATAGAGACCACGCAAGGCCGGACGGTGCTGGTGGTGCGCGTGCCCCGTGGCCCCCACAAGCCTCACTGTGTCCGTGAAGGTGAGCACAGATGCACAGTTTACATCCGTCACGGTGTCACCAGCCGTCCTGCTACTCGCGAGGAGATCGGTAGTCTCTACCAGGAAAGCGGTGAGATTGACTTTGATCTCTCCCCCGTGCCTGGAGCAACGCTTGCTGATCTGAATATGGAGTCCATAGAGGAATACGCTCGTAGCAAACTTGGCCTTGGCCTCGATGAACTGCTTATTGACCCGGTGCAGCAGTTGCTCAACTGGAAGATTCTGATCGAGCAGGATGGAGAACGTAGGGTGACATTCACTGGTGTGCTCTTTTTCGGAGATCAGCCGGGCGCCTTTCTGCCCCAGGCCCCACTATGGCTCAAACGCTTCAAGGGACTTACCACTGACAGATGGCATCCTGGCAAGGAGATTGATGCTCCTGTGCCCCAGGCCATCGAAGAGGCGATGGAGTTTGTCAGGCTCTACACAGTGGTGGAGGAGATACGCGGTCTCAAGAGGGTGCAGAAGGCGGAGTACATCGAGGAGGTGGTGCGTGAGGCGCTGGTGAATGGTATCGCCCACCGCAACTACGTGCGCCGGGGGATGCGGACACGTGTCTTTATCTTCGATGATCGCATCGAAGTACACAGCCCAGGGCCGCTGCCCAACGGCGTGACGGTGGAGAGCATGCGCTACGGCGTCCAGGTCACCCGCAATCCCAATATCGTGCGCTATCTGCGGGCATTCGGCTACTGGGAGGGTGATGGCTTGGGGGTGCCTCGCATGATTCGTCTGTGCCGGGAGAACGGTATTCGTGAGCCTGACTTCACTTTGGTGGGAGATGAGTTGGTGGTCACCATCTATTCAAGCGAATATGAACGCTTCCACGATTAATCTATGCGCGACGGAGAAGGAGTCAAACTATGATTATCAACACGATCCCCGTCGGAATTACCCAGACCAATTGTTACATCGTCGGCTGCGAGGAGACGCGGGAAGGGGTCGTGATTGACCCCGGAGGGCATCCGAAGCGTATTCTCAAAGCAATCGAGGAGAGTGGGCTGACCATTTGTTACGTCCTTAACACCCACTGCCACTTCGACCACATGGGGGCGAATGCGGAAATCGTGACTGGTACCGGCGCGCCGTTGGCCCTCCACCCGGCGGAACTGCCCATCCTGCAGTCCCGGGGCGGCGCCTCATGGTTTGGCGTGCTGGTGCAGGAGAGCCCTTTGCCAGACCTGGAACTGGAGGACGGGCAGGTGCTGGAGGTAGGCACGCTCCGTTTCCAGGTGCTGCATACCCCCGGCCATTCCCCCGGCGGGGTGACCTTCTACCTGGAGCAGGAGGGGGTGGCCTTCGATGGGGACGTACTCTTCCAGATGGGGGTGGGGCGCACCGACCTGCCCGGCGGTGACCGGGACACGCTGATGCACTCCATCCGGGAGGTTCTCTTCGCCCTGCCCGACGAGACTGTCCTCTACTCCGGCCACGGCCCGCGGACGACGGTGGGACAGGAGAAACAGTCCAACCCCTGGGTGAGGTGAGGCGGGCATTTTGAAGTTGAAGTCACTCCGTCATCAGTTTTATGTAGATCTCTTCGAGCGCGGACTCGCGCACAGATAGGTTCACCAGCGCCCAGTCGTTTTCGGAGATGTTTTCTAGCACGGATGCGATCTCACTTATACTGGTAGTCCTGAAGACGTAGTTGCCTTCTTCCTGTTCGTAATCCAGCCGGTCATCAGAATAGAAGACCACTTCGTACTCGCTTCTGCCAAGTCTCTTGCGTATGGCTTCCACGCTGTCGCAGATGACCAGCCCGCCATTTCGTAGAATGGCGACGCGGTCGCATATATGCTCGACGTGGAACAGGTTGTGGGCGCTCAGGAGGATCGTCTTGCCCTCCTCTTTCAGGCTCTTCAGGTAATTGATGATGAAGAACGACGTGAGAGGGTCGAGGCCGGCGTTGGGCTCGTCCAGTATGAGGAGGTTGGGGTCGTGCAGTAGCGTGCGGGCGATGGCTACTTTCCTTCTCATACCTTTTGAGAGTTCTCCCGTGAGTTTGTTCTGCTCAGGGAGGCTCAGCGAGCCGAGCAGTAAATCCATCCGCTCCCTGGCTTTGCGCTTTGGCATCTCGTACAGTTCGGAGAAGAACATAAGGTACTCAGCCACCGTCATGTTCTGATAGAGTGAGCTTTCCTCGGGCAGGTAGCCGATAAATCGTTTTACATGCGTGCTTTCCTTAGCCATGTCCTGGCCCATGACCTCGACCTGACCAGACGTTGGGCGGATGAGACCGAGAATCATCTTGAGGGTGGTACTCTTTCCGGCGCCATTGTGGCCGATGATCCCCATTATTTCGCCGTCCTCTACTTCCAGATTCAGGTCTCTGACGGCCACAAAATGCCCATATCGCTTGGCGACGCTTTTTAGACGAATCATTGGCTAGATTTCCATTCTACGGGTGACATCTATGGGTAACATCCTGACGATCGCAAAACGAGAGATCAAAAGGCTGAGGTCCCGTTTCAGGGGTGGCTCGAGGCTGGCTGTAGTACTCATTCTGGCCGGAGCGTTTGTCATCTCCTATCTGGCGTTCCGGCAGGGAGTCGTTCTGGGCCAGGGTATGTATAGGGTGGGAATCTCTCCCCGCGGTCCTGTGATTCGGGATAGCCGGTTTCGCACCGTTGTAATTGATCGTTCTGCCGGGTACTTGATGCTTGGTGAAAGGGCGATAGATGCCTACGTTGATGGGAACACAGTGGCCTCTCGAAGTGATGCCAGGTCCCTTTACGCGGCCGGGGCGTTGAAACAGTACCTTGAGAAGTATGAACTGGCAAGGATCGAAGGTGAGTACGAAATAGACAGGGCGTTTCCGCTGCGAGTCGAGGTCAACTATCTCCCGACCTCCGCAGAGAGTGGGCTGGCGACTCAAGAGACCTCCCTTTCAGAGTTGGTAGACGCGTGGACGAGCGGCCCACCGGAGCCAGCGGGCGCGGACCAGACGATGCCTGGGGAGCCGGTGTCACAGCCTGTGGAAAGCGTAGACGATACCGACTCTGCGGTCAGGGAACAGATCAGGGAACTGGAGAGCGGCGGCGGGCTGCCCAGGATCGAAATGGAGTTCATGGCGGATAAGGAGATCATCGTTCCATCACTCATGAGTCCGCCTATACCTTTCGCGCAGGTCATCATCGCCTTCCTCTACATCCTCCCGATCACCTTCGTCAGCGTTTTTTTCATCAGCAGTTTTATGGATGAAAAGACAGATAGAAGGATCACGGTCCTTATGTCCGCCCCGGTGACATCGTTCCAGATCATCGCTGGCAAAATGCTCCCCTACATAGGTTTCTCGCTCGCGTCCGTGATTGTGATCACTTTGTTTCTGAAGGGCAACTTGCTGCTGGCAATAGCGATCTTAACTCCTGTGATACTGTTCATCTTTTCCATATACCTCATGGTGCCCCTCGTGTATCGCACGTTCAAGGACACCACTTTTGTTTCGATGCTCGCGGTCTCAGTGATTGTGTCCTATCTGGTCTTTCCAGCGATGTTCTCAGGAGTCAACGACCTGAGTTATATATCACCCCTCACGCTTATCGTCAAGATGTACAGAGGAGAGCCGTTTGGACTGAAAGAGTATCTGTTCTCCACGGCGCCAATGCCCTTCGTCTTCATCCTTTCTATGTACATAGGCACCCGCATCTTGAATGAAGAATATCTTATGGGATTCCGGCCGCTATATAGAAAGGTTGCCGAGGCCATTTATCTCGCCATAGACGTTGGGCGAAGGTCTCCCGACCGAGCCCACGTGTACCTGTCCGTTACACTGTTGAGCCTGTTTCTCATTCCTATAGTCTACATGATGCAGTTAGTCACCCTGGCGTTGTCGTTCAACGTACCTGTGCGCTATGCTTTGGGCGGGCTCCTGCTGGCTGCGGCCGTCGTCGAAGAGGTCGCCAAGTCAGCAGGTGTCGCGGTGTTACTTGAGAACAGGGTCATCAGGTCTGCAAGAGACATCCTGGTGCTGTCGTTTCTTTCGGCAGCCGGGTTTCTGATTGGGGAAAAACTACTGCTATATGTTTCGCTGAGCGTGGTGTCGGAATCTGTGTTATCGGCTGCTCTTTTCAGTTCTGGTATGCTTTTGATACCACTCGTCGCCCACTTTGTCTCCACGGCGCTTGTCTGCCTGCTCACGAGACGCTTTGGCGTCAGGTATTATCCTTTCGCTGTATTAGCCGGGTCGGTGGTACATGGCCTGTATAACCTGTACGTGCTTGGAGTGATACCATGAGCGCGTTCTATGCCATGGTAAAAAGAGAATTAAGGTCAGTCACCAGAGAAAAGACGATCATGATCGCGATCGTTATTCAGTTATGCATCGCGTCCTTCTCATCGGTGATACTCATTGGGTTGATGTCATTCTATGACCCGGACTCCATAGGCCTGAACGCCAGGATCAGTATCAAGGCTGGGGTCATTGGCGATGCCAATAGTCCGCTTGTGGGGTTCCTGAACGACTGCAACGTAAAGGTGACGGCTTTCTCCTCACCGCTGGATGCTGAGGACGCGTTCGAGGCTGGGATGATAGATGCCATCATATTCGTTCTCGACGACAGCGGCGTCGTCGAGATGAAACTTTTTCTTCCACAATCTGAGTCTCTCTCGACGGTGATATTGATGATACTGAAAGAACCGTTGAAAAGGTACGAAAACTACCTGCGACAGGCGAACGGCGTCCATGTCAGGTACCTGGATGTCGTGGGAATGCCTTCTACGACTTATGAGTTCCGCTACTCATTTATCATTCCTGTGTTGATGTTCTTCCCCGCTTTTGTAGCAGGCAGTATGGTGATCGACTCGATATCCGAGGAACTGGAGAATCGCACGCTGGAAACGCTCTGGTCAGCACCGTTATCTTTGAATCTGGTGTTCGGGGCGAAGATCACAGCGGCCCTCGTTCTCGCCGTGGCACAGTGCGCTTTGTGGTCGGTGTTGCTGCGTTTCAATCGCGTGTCCATACAAAACCTGGGTCTGGTACTGCTACTCGCTGCGGTGATCGCGGCCATAATCAGTGTGGTATCGGCGTTCGCCTCGGTATACTTCAAGGACCGGGAGCGATCGCAATTCATGTATTCCCTTTTCGTCTCGATCTCAGCCGGCATAAGTTATTTCTTCGACTTCTCGCCCATCGCGTTGATGACCCGGCTGTCCACGGGCGACTATTATACCGGCATTGCAGATGTTGCTATGTATGTAGTCCTGCTATTGGTGCTTCTTGCAGGATTCTTTTACGCGGCGAGAAGGCTGATCGCTGTGCCAGGTTGATGTTCGCCTGGGCTCGGTCGGGAGACCTTCGCCCAACGTCTTTAGTCTCCAGGAGATCGCAGGTATCAATCAGCATCTCTGGCGCGATCTGACGTTTCCGATAGAACGCAGCGGAAACCAGCCTCGAGGCTGGTGGCTGTCCGGTTGCCATTGTAGCGGCTGGCGCAGCGGACGCCCCAGCGATTGGTGGACCACGAGCCGCTTCGTAGCCCCTTAACTGCCCCTGATGCCGGGCCATAGGGGTCCTGGGAGACGGAGGAGCGGGCGTAGTAGTCCTCGCTGTACCAGTCGGCCACCCACTCCAACACGTTTCCTGCCATGTCCGCGCAGCCATAGGGACTGTCCCCGGCCGGGCTGTAAGTCCCTACTGGCGTCGTGTCCCCTTTGTCTCCTTCCTTCGTGTTGCATTTCCGCCTATCCCACTCGTTTCCCCAGGGGTACACCCGCCCCTTGGTACCTCGGGCTGCCTTTTCCCATTGGGCCTCCGTCGGCAGCCGGTATGGCTTACCCGTCATCTCCGCCAGCCAGCGGCAGTAGGTCAGTGCGTCCCACCAACTCACGTTCACCACCGGGTGGTTCTCCTTCCCCTCTGGAGGGCGACTCCCTGCCCAGTGCTCCGGGGGCCGGCGCCCGGTAGCCTTCACGAAGGCGGCATATTGGGCGTTGGTCGCCGGATACTTGCCGATCCAGTACTCTGACAGGTATATCCGGCGCTGGGGCTTCTCGGATGCCAGGGCTCTTCTGTCATGTCCTTTACTGCCTCTGGGGAACTCGCCGGCCGGGATGTGCACCATCTCCGGTTCCAGGGAAAAGCGTGCCCGCAACAGCACCGGCAACTCCGCCATTCCTGCATTGGAAACCACGTGACAGAACTGGCGTTGGTCTCCTGGTCTTAACGTGGTCGTTGACAGGCGGATCAATTGCGTCTCTCCGGCCCGACAGCGGAAGGCGGCCGGTTCGACGGTCAGCCAGTCGGCCTCCGTGGTCACTGCGCCGGTCAGCACTCCAGGTCCGGTGTTGCACACTGTCAGTTCAGCGCTTTTTTTTGCCCCAGGCTGGGCGAGATCTATAGTGCCCATGTCTATCTGTGCTGGCTTCACCTCCAAACGAGGAGACAGCACCCGCATTTGAACACCTAGAACGGTGTGTCCACCGTTGCTTTCTACTACCAGCGCCCAGGCATGGGCTGCATCGCCCGGTGGGAGTGCCTGCGAATCGGCGTTCACCGCTATCTGGATGCTATTCCCGGCCGGCACCTTAAACTGCTCTGGCGACGCTGTCAACCAGGGCGCCCGGCAGCGCACTCTGCCGATCAGATAGCCCCGGCCGCTGTTGCGGAGGGTGAGCATCATCTGGACAGTCTCTCCCTGGCCCACCGTGCCAAAATTGAGCGTGGAGACGTTCACCTGCAATGCGGCTGGCAGGATCTCCACCTGGACTGCCAGGTGTTGGTCTCCGCCTATGCTGCGGATCTGGATGCCATCCGGGGACTGAATCCGGCCGGCTGGCAGGCCGCTCAGGTCCGGTTTCACCGTTACCGTACAGGATTCTCCCGCCGCGCAGCCAAGCCATTCAGGCGTGGCTTTGAGCCACGGCACTCGGTACACAACGTTGCCAAAGAGGTAGCCTCGCCCCTTGTTGGTGATGGATAGGGTTACCGGTGGCCCGGTTTCCCCCACCCCCACCGTTGGCAGGTCCAACCTTTTTGGGGTGATATCCATGACAGGCAGGACCGCTCCCAACGACTCCAGGAACTCTTCCAGGCCCGCGTTGCGGACAAGGTCGTCGCCATTCTGGACCCGATGGAGGATGGCCTCGGCTCGAGCAGCAATCAACTCTAGTTCGTCTGCCAGGCCGTGTTGGAGGGCATCCCGTAAGCGGTTCACGCCGTCGCGCAGCCAATCGGTGATGTAGCCCTTGGTAAAATGGTTCACTGCCCGGTCCCAGTCCGCGTCGCATAGCGCTGGCAGGTCGGTGGGACTGGTGGCAATGTGTTCAGGAGACATGGTATAAGGTTTCAGCCAGTTGGTGCCGGACAGGGCAGCGAGTGGCGACGGAGACGACCGCGGAGAGGCAGAGAATACGGTGGCTGACTGTTCTGTCGGGTCGGTGACTGTAGGAGCGGTCCTTGTGCCCGCCATATCAGTGTCTGGGACAGACTCTTCGACCGCAACCTGGTTCAACTGTTTGGCGAACTCGTCGGCTGTTTGGTAGCGGTTGTCTGGGTCCTTGGCCATCGCTTTTAAGATGATTCTATCAACGTCTGGCGGCAGAGCCGGGTTGAGTTGGCTGGCGATGGGAATCGGGTCGTTTATGTGTTTAAGGAGAACCGCCATCGCCGTGTCCGCATCGTACGGAAGTTGGCCTGTCACCATCTGAAAGAACATGGCCCCCAGTGAATAGATGTCGCTACGTGTATCTCCTGGCTTTCCCAATCCTTGTTCGGGTGATATGTAGTAAGGTGTGCCAAGTATCGCTCCTGTAGTGGTATACTTGGGATCGCTCAGAATCTTGGCGATGCCGAAATCCGTCAGGATCACCTGGTTTTCTCGATTGATCATGATATTAGATGGTTTGATGTCCCGGTGGATCATGCCACGCTCGTGGGCATAGAAGAGCGCGGATGCCACGTCTCCAGCGATGCGGGTCACTTCATCTAACGGCATGATCTTATCGTCGTCTGCCAACTCTTGCAACTTGGCTTCCAGCGTATAGCCATCAATGAATTCCATGATCATGTAATAGTACACGCCGCCTGCGACGTCGAAGTCGTGCACCTGCACAATGTTGGGGTGGCGGAGCTGGGCAGCCGCCCTGGCTTCACGTTGGAACCGGCTTAGAAGGTCCTTGTCCTCAGCGAGAAAAGAGTGCAGGATCTTGATTGCAACGTACCGATCCAACGTTGGTTGATGGGCTTTGTAGACTTCAGCCATCGCCCCGCGTCCGAGGAGTTCCACTATCTGGTGTCTGCCTAATGTTTTGCCGATGAGCATGTCCATTACACTACCCTATACCAGCACACTACCATAACGCGGCCTCCAGCCGCAACCAACGTAGGACAAGATGGCATCTTGTCCAACAGGGTAATTCTATATACCAGCATAAACCAGAATCAGCGTGTCCAAGGTTTCACTTGCGTTACAGTATCGTTGCAGGGCCTATGATGACTTGTGGCGGCCGGTCACGCGCGGAGTGCCGGTCATTTCCCGATACACCGCCACCGTCTGTGCAGCGATCTGTACCTGGGTGAAGTGAGCCAGCACCCGCTCTCGCCCGCGCCGGGCCAGGTCCGCCCATGAGTCAGGGGCACCCATCAGATGCATCAGGTGCTCCCGCAGTGCCCCGGCGTCGCCTTCGGGAAAGATCAGGCCAGCATCGTCCACCACGTTAGGGATCTCGCCACAGTCGGAGCCGATGACCGGTACGCCGCAGGCCATCGCCTCAATCAGCACCCGCCCAAACTGCTCGACCCAGTTGGGTCGGGAGCGTGAGGGAACTACCAGCGCATCCAACTCCCGATAGAAGGTCGGCATACGCAGAGAGGGGACAACCCCCTCGAAGAAAACCCGGTCGACCACCCCCAGGCGACGAGCAAGTACCTCCAACCGATCCCGCTCTGGACCCGCTCCCACGATAGCCAGCCGCCACACGCCTGGCAACCTGGCTACTGCCTCCAGCAGCAGATCCACTCCTTTCTCCGGTACCAACCGCCCCACGTACCCGATGACGAAGCCACGGGCGGAGTCCCGCTGGCCGGAACCCGGGGCGAAAATGCCGGGGTCCACGCCGAACTGTGGGATGATCGCCAGTGGGCCGGTGTAGCCTTTCTCGCGCCAGACTGCTGCTGCCCCCTGGCTACCCGCGATACCGTAATCGGCGTGGCGCAGATTATAACATTCAATGAACCGGAAGGGAAGTGGATAGCGCCGGTTCAGGTTTTGCCAGGTGAACCACAGCGTGCGGGCACCAGCGCACTTGGCCAACCGAAGCGCGTGGAAGGTGGCAAGGTTGTAGGGTTCTTCGTCTACGTGTACGATGTCGGGGGCGAAGGCGTTCAGCCGCCGTCCCAGGTGGGGATAAAAGTGCAGATGGAAACTGCTGTCGAACGCGATGGGCTCGACGACCAGTTCGTAACCAGAGGTGTGGGCGCGCTCCAGCCGTATCACGCGGCTGCCATCGTGCCACGATGGCGGCACGACGACGATCAGCTCGACGTCTGGGAAGCGGGCGATTTCCTCCAGTTTGCGCTGGTAGGCACCCACCAGACAGGCTTTAGATACCATCAAGACACGCATAGGCACTCCATTACGTCAACTTCATGAGGTTTGACCAAGCCCCTGCATTGTGCTATAATTTGCTTGCTTTGGCAAGTTCGGCAGGTGGTGAGGTTCTACCAGGCCGCTGGCGCAGGTGGGCGGGAGAATGGACTCTGATCGCAGGCGTGACGGCGCTGGCGGTGGTGTTGCGTGTCTTTGCTCTGGGGGAAATCCCACCAGGGCTCTACCACGACGAAGCATTCAACGGCCTGGATGCCATGAGCGTTCGTGTTTTCATGGGCCAGTGGCCGGTCTACTTCGCGGCCAATCGTGGCCGCGAACCATTGTTTATCTACCTCATCGCCGCTACGGTGGGCTTGCTGGGTCGCACGCCGGGCGCACTGCGCCTGGCAGCGGTCACTTGTGGCACCTTGACAATCCCTGCCACCTACCTGATGGCCCGTGTCTGGTTCAATCGGCGCGTGGCCCTGTTGAGCGCGGCGGTATTGGCGACCACGTTGTGGCATGTGCACCTCAGCCGCATCGGGTTTCGTGCTGTAACGTTGCCGCTGACCACGGCGCTGGCGCTCTGGCTGGGCGCGCGAGCCTACCGCTCGTGCCACTGGCGCGACTGGCTGCTGGCCGGGCTGCTATATGGCCTTTGTTTCTACGCCTACATGCCGGCCCGTCTCACGCCTGTCGTGCTGGCTGCCTTCGGCCTCTACCTGTTGTCCACCGGACGGGGGCGCCGGCTGTGGCCGGGGACTGTGTGGTTTGTGGCTGGAACGCTGGTGGTACTGGCTCCGTTGATCATCTACGCTGTAGGCCATTGGGATGTGGTGATGGGGCGGCCTGGGCAGGTCTCGGTCCTCAATCCGCTCATCAACGGTGGTGATCTGTGGGGCACGCTGGGCCGCCAGTTAGTCAGCACGCTGGGGATGTTCTTTGTGCGTGGAGACACCATCCCACGTCACAATCTGCCAGGGCGACCGGTCTTCGACCCGCTGCTGGGGGCAGTGATGGTATGGGGGCTGGCGCGGGCGGCGCTGCGTGCGCGACGGGAGACCGCTCCGGCCTTAACTCTGATCTGGGTGGGGTTGATGCTGCTGCCCACCTGGCTGTCCGAGGATGCGCCGCACTTCCTGCGGGCAGTGGGTGTGTGGCCTTTGCTGGCCGTCTTTCCCGCGCTGGGGCTGGATGCGGTGATGGCCTGGCTGGGGCAGCAAGGGAGTGATGGATGGGCGGTGGTGATGGCCTGTGTGACTCTGGCTGTTGGTACGGTCGCTACTGGCTGGGACTACTTCGTCCGGTACGGGGCTGCTCCGCAGACTGCCTATGCCTTCGAGAGTGCCGCTACTGAGCTTGCCGCTGAGGTCAATCGGTTCGTCGGCGTTGGATGGGATGGGAGTGGCCTGGTAGCGTGTGGGGGTAATCCCAGACCCGGACAGTTGGTCTACGTGGACAGCCGGCTGTGGGACGAGTGGGAGGCTATTCCCTTCCTCGTGCCGGAGACTGGAAGGGTGACCAGGCTCAAGGCGGGGGCGGCACTTCCCCCTCAAGGTGGGGGACAGGAGGGAGAGGTATTGCTCCTGCTCTGGCCCTATGATGGAGTGGAGCGTTTCCTGGACCTGTTGCCACGTGATGCACGCATTGAGGCGCATACGGGACCATTGACGCGGGGCGATCTAGAAGATGTCTCTTACACAGCCTACGTTGCCTACACCGCTGACCCGGGATTGGTGCGGCCAGCGGGCTACCTGGCTCGCTTTGGTGAGAGCATCGCGCTGGTCGATTATGCGATCGAGACGCATGACCAGGCGTGGCATGTACGGTTGGAGTGGGAGGCGCTGGCGCCCCCTGTAGAGAACTACACCGTCTTTGTTCACCTGCGCGACGGTGACCGGACGGTGACACAGGACGATGGAGAGCCGGCGGGAGGGTATTACCCCACGGGGCTGTGGCGCGTCGGAGACGTGGTTGTGGACCCCCACGTGCTGATGCCATCCGAAGATTGGGAGCACGAGCCCCGAATCGCTGTGGGGCTGTACGTCTGGCCGACGATGGAACGTCTGGAGGCAGCGACCTCGTCCGGGGAACCTTTGGGAGACGAGTTGGTGTTGCCCATAGTCAATGAACAATGAAGCAATGAGAAGCAATGAAAACATTCGGTCAGCGCAATCCATTGTGCCGTTGTTCATTGCCAATTGTCGCATTGTTCATTCTTGAGGGAGGGATTTGATGATTCAGAAGCGCACGTTGATCGGCATCTTGTTGGTGGCCGTGCTACTGGGGATGGTGCCGGCCTTGTCCCTGGCCGTGCCTGATCTCTTGCGACCAATGCAGGAAGGGACGAACCTGTCGAAGAACCCGGGGTTCGAGGGGATCACCTGCCGGCCCGATTCTGAGGCTGGGTGGTGTCTGGACAACTGGACGCATGATGTTCACGATGGATCCTTTCACGACAACATCTTCACCCCGCAGGGATGGGTGACGTGGTGGCGCAAGGGGGGTGAGTATGGCCAGCCCGAGGTCAAGACTATTCCCAATGCGGACGATTTCGCCGGAGAGCTGCCGCGCATCCGCAGCGGCAACTACGCGGTGCTCCTCTTCAACATGTGGCGCCTCCAGGATGTGGGACTCTACCAGGTCGTGACTGGCCTGGAGCCCGGTGCAACAGTGCAATTTTCGGCCTATGCACATGGGTGGAGTTGTGACAACGACGAAAACTTGGGCTATTCTTGCAGTGACCCCTGGAATCAGTGGTTCCAGGTCGGCATTGAGCCCAATGGCGTAGCGGATCCGTTTTCGCCGAGCGTTGCCTGGAGCGCAGATCAACTGTCAGCCGATCATTACAGCCTCATCGGTCCAATCTCCGCTCAGGTGGGAGCAGGGGGCAGTGTGTGTGTTTTCCTGCGTTCCCAGACCAAGTGGGGCTATAAATTCCAGGACGCCTACTGGGACGACGCCAGCCTGGTGATGACTGCATCGGGTTCTACTCCGACGCCGACTGTTCCGCCACCCCCGCCGACCCCGACATCTGGGCCTTCCCCCACCCCGCATGCCACGCCTACTCCGCGCCCGGACGGCGCGACAGTGCATATCGTCGAGGCGGGCGATACGCTTTTCGGCATCGCGCTGATGTATGACGTGGACACGGATCAACTTCGCTCACTCAACGCCGGCTCCCTTGGTCCCAACGACTTGCTCAGCATAGGCCAGGAACTGGTGATCTCTCTGTCGAGCCAGATGCTCACGCCGACGCCGCTGCCTACGCCCGCCGCACTTGAGCCGACCCCCGTGCCAGGTAGCCCCGTGACAGAGGGAGAAGGGGAAGGTGCTGGGGGCGCTTCCATCTGCGTGCTGGCCTATCACGACCGGAATGGCGACACTTTCCGGGACGAAGGGACGGAGGAACTGCTACCTAACGTGGAGTTTACTGTTGCCGATGCCTCTGGCGTGTTGGATCGGTACACCTCAGATGGCATCAGCGAACCCTATTGCTTCACCGGGTTGGCCCCAGGGGCCTATCGGGTGCTCCAGAATTCGCCCCCAGGCTACGAGCCCAGTGGCCCGGTCGAGTGGCCTGTTGCACTGGCGGAAGCGACCAGCCTTGACCTACAGTTTGGCAACGTGCGGAGTGAGGACCCGGCAGCCCCCGGTGATACGACTGAACCCACGCCAGGGAACGGAGATGGCGAAGAACCGGCCGGTGGCTCGACCTTCAGCCGCATCTTCGCGACTGTCGCTAAGATCAGCGGCATACTGGTGCTGATCCTGGCCGCAGGGGTGGCGGTGCTCTTCGTCCTCAACCGCCGGAGGATGTGAGGCGTGAAACGTGAAGCGTGAGGCGTGAAACGTGAAATGTGAAGCGTGAAGCGTGAAGCGTGAAGCGTGAAGCGTGAAGCGTGAAGCGTGAAACGTGAAACGTGAAACGTGAAACGTGAAACGTAGAGAGATGCACTCACGGAGCGTCGATTGGAGGGGCATTGTGCCTCTGGCGACGCTCCTGTTTTTGACGCTGATCGCGGCTGGGCCGCTGTGGGGACCCGGACTGCTGAATACCCGGGGGGGCGGCGATAGTCCTTTCCTTTTGTTGCGCACCCACCAACTGGCGACCAATCTGCGGGCTGGCGTTTTTCCAGTCCGCTGGATGCCCGACGCTGCCTATGGTCTGGGATATCCTTTTTTCAATTACTACGCGGCGCTGCCGTACTATCTGGCTGCGGGATTCACGCTCGTCGGCCTGGACATTCTCAGTGCTATCAAACTCACCCAGACGCTTTTTTTCGCGATGGCGGCGCTGGGGATGTACGGCTGGGCGCGGCGAGTGCTGCACAGCCGGCCTGGTGGGTGGTTGGCCGCCGTCGCCTACACCCTGGCCCCCTTCCATCTGGTCAACGTCTATGTGCGCGGCGACTCGCTCTCCGAATTCGCCGCCTTCTCCTTCTACCCGCTCATCCTGTGGGGCCTGGACCGTCTGGCGGCGCGTCCATCTCTCCGTCGCACGCTTCCCCCCGCCCTGGCTTACGCGGGCCTGATTCTCACCCACAACATCTCCGCTCTTATCTTCACCCTATTTATCCTGCTCTACGTGACGTTCCACGTTTCACGTCTCATGCTTCACGTTTCACGTTTCACGTCTCACGTCTCGCGCTTCACACCTGGCAAGCCATTGTTCATTGTTTCATTGGCATCTTCTCAAAAACTCGGGGAAAGAAACCGGGTTTTTTCTGAAAAACCCGGTTTCTCATCTGTCAAACCCCAGTTTATTGAGAAAGTACTCTCATTGTTCATTGTTGCATTGTTCATCGGACTCTTGCTTTCGGCCTGGTACTGGCTCCCCGCCCTGGCCGAGATGGGCTACGCTCAACTGACCGCCCAGACCACTGGCTACTTCTTCTACGGTAACCACTTTCGGGGAGCAGACCTGGTGCAACCGAGTCTTGTTTTCAACTATGCCATCACCCCCGGTGGCCCGCTCCCCTTCTCGATGGGTTTGGTGCAAGCGGCGCTGGCGCTGGCAGGGGGACTCGTCTTCGTCATCGGGTGGGCGCGTTCGTTACGCGCAACGCGTAACGTGCAATTCGCAATTCCTCAGATGGTCTTCGCACTTACTGGCCTGGCCTTCAGCACCTTGCTCGTCACGTCTCTTTCCCGTCCGTTGTGGGATCACCTGCCATTGCTGCCGATGGTGCAGTTCCCCTGGCGCTTCCTCTCGGTACAGGCGCTTTTCACTGCGCTGCTCGCCGGCGCGCTCCCCTCCCTTGCGTTCCCCCCATTGGGGGGGAAAGAGGGGGCATCCCCCTTGATGGGCGGTAGAGTGGCGGCGTCCCCCCCAATGGGGGCTCCCCCCCTTACATCCCCCCCAATGGGGGCTCCCCCCCTTACATCCCCCCCAATGGGGGTTCCCCCCCTTACATCCCCCCCATTGGGGGTTCCCCCCCTTACATCCCCCCCATTGGGGGGGAAAGAGGGGGGGCACTGGCGGTGGGCCGTCGCTGCTATCCTGGCGGGCCTCCTGGTCACGGTGGGACTCGTCGGCCTGCGGCCCGAGTACCTGTCCATCACCGCCGAGGAGGTCACCATTGAACGTCTGCAACTGTACGAGCTCTTTACCGGCAACATCGGCTCGACCATCCGCTATGAGTACCTGCCCCGCTGGGTGGTGCCGCGCCCCTATACCAGCCTGGCCCTACTCGACCCCGACGCTTCTCCGCGGGCCATCCCGCTCAGCGGGGAACTGGTGAGCGCGGAAGAAATCGCGCACGAGCCGACGCGTCGCGTCTGGATAGTCGAAGCCATTGGCGCAGGAGGTGCGGAGGTGGCCTTCCCACTTTACTACTGGCCCGGCTGGCGGGCGACGGTGGACGGCGTGCCCGTCGAAACGAAGCCCGCACCCGACTCGGGCTACCTCACGCTGGACGTCCCTGCCGGGCGACACGCGATCGTGGCGTGGCTGGGCCGCACACCACTGCGTGTTATCGCCGAAGGGATGTCGTTGGTCACAGCGTTGGCGTTGCTGATAGTCGTCATTGCGTCCAGGCGCGAAATCTCAAGGCCCAAACCCCAAACCCCAAACTGGCCATTAGTCATTTGTCATTTATCATTTGTCATTTCACTCGTTTTACTCGTCACCTTCAGCCCACGTGTAGCCCCCGCTGACGAAACCGATCTGACGATGGACTTCGAGAAGATGCCGTATTTGCACCACAACCCCGGCGGGATTGCCCTCGGTGGCTGGCCAGACCCGTCGTGGCTGGTGACCGGCTACCGCTACAGCGCCGACCGGCTGACCCCAGGGGACACGTTGTACGTGGCACTCGACTGGAGGGCGTGGCGAGAAGGAATCAGTGTGACACTGCGTCTGGTCTCTCCGGCGGCAGTTCGCCACGGCGAACTCCCCGCAATAACAGAGGCTACCACTCAATTGGGGCTGCAGGCCACGCCGCCCACCGTTTCGTGGACGGGCAGCACCACGATTGAACTGTCCATCCCCCGCGACGTGGCTCCGGGCCTGTACCTGATTTGCCTGGAGGAGAACGATGGAGCGGAGCAGGTCTACCTGCGGCCAGTGTGGGTGGGCGGATGGGAGATGGCTGTGGGGCAGCCTGCGGGCGGCATCTTTGCAGACAGCGCTGATGGCATGTTGCGGCTGTACGCCGTCGAAGCCGCACAACCCGCGCCTGATCGACTTGGTTTACGGCTCGATTGGTCCGCCGCCATGCCTGTCGCCGCCAACTACGGGCTTCGCCTGTGGCTGACCGATCCCGCCGGCAACGAGTGGGCACGCCTGGACACCCAGCCCGGCTACGGTTTCCTGCCCACTAGCCTGTGGCCGCCCGGTCGCCTCATCCACGACCGTTATACCCTCTCGCTCCCGGCAGGCACACCGCCTGGTGACGACTATATCCTCACTGTGAGCCTCTATCGTGTGGCGACGTGGGAGACCGTGGGAGAATTCGTCGTCCCGGTCTCACTGCATCGGGTTACCCGGCGTTCCAACGCGCCGGTCATCGCTCGCTTCGGGAACGAACTGGCGCTGAGCCGGCTGGAGGTGCCGAAGCGCGTGCACCAGGGGGAGACGCTGCAATTGACGGCATACTGGTTGGCCGTGGGGCAGCCCTCGGCGGACTACGTCGTTGAGTACCGGTTGGGGACGGCTGGAAACGCGGAGCCTATGAGCGCCACCTTGCCATTGGTCCCCGGCTCCCCGCCGACCGCCTGGCCTGTCGGGGCATGGGTGGCTGGCCGCGCTGCACTGTCTATCCCGCCCACCGCTCCTCCTGGCGATTATTCCCTCCTGCTCGTGCTGCACGATCCCACCAGCGGTGCGTCGATGGGCACTTACACACATTCTCAGCCGGTGCGCGTGCGTGAGCGTGAGCGGAGATGGGAACTGCCGCCGCTGCAGCGGGAAGTGGGAGCCCGCTTCGGCGGGATGATCGAACTGGCGGGGTATGACCTGGAACAAGAGGGTGGCGCTCTACGGCTGACACTTCATTGGCGGGCACTGGCCGTACCCGACCGGCATTACATGCTCTTCGTTCACCTGGCCGATCCGGCCACTGGCTGGCCCGTGGCACAGATGGACACGATGCCTCGTGGGTTTACCTATCCCACCGGTGTGTGGGCCCCTGGCGAGGTTGTCTCCGACGAGGTGGTGCTTTCACTGGAGGGGGTGCCGGCCGGGCAGTACGACCTGGCCGTTGGCTGGTACGAGCCCGAGACGAGCCAGCGCCTCCCAGCAATCGACAGGGTGGGCAATCCACTGCCCGACGACCGCCTGATCCTCCCTGATGGTGTCACGCTGCCCTGACGCGTATCTGGGATTAGTACGCATTCAACGCCCTGAAGAGGTTGAAGAACGTACGGATCAGGATCTTGATGTCCAGAAATAGCGACCAGTTCTCAATGTACCACAGGTCGTACTTGGTGCGCTCGGCAATGGAGGTATCGCCGCGCAAGCCATTGACCTGTGCCCAGCCGGTCATACCGGCTTTCTCCCAGTGGCGGTCCATGTAGCGCGGGATGGAGCGGCGGAACTGGTTGACGTAAACCGGGCGCTCCGGCCGCGGCCCCACCAGGCTCATTTCCCCAAGCAGCACGTTGATCAGTTGAGGTAATTCGTCCACATTGATGTGGCGGATGATGCGACCCAGCCGGGTGACGCGAGGATCGTTCTCTACCGTCCAGCCAGGGCCGGGAGCCTCGGCGTCCTGCCGCATAGAGCGGAACTTCAGCATAAGGAAGAGCCGGCCATCGAGCCCCATTCGCTCCTGGGCGTAGAACACCGGCCCGCGCGAGTCCAGTTTGATCAGTGCCGCCATCAGCATCATCAGCGGGGAGATCAGAACCAGCCCACAGGTGCCCCCGACGATGTCCGTCAGCCGCTTGGCTGTGCGCCGCCAGCCGCGCAGCGCGATGTTGCGCACGGTCAACAGCGGCAAGCCCCCCAGATCATCGATGCTCACCTGGCTGGCCATAATCTGGAACACATCGGGGAAGACCTTGATCGTCACCTTGTCCCGCTCACATTCCGAAATCAGCATCAGGATTTCCTGATGGGTTGCCTCTGGCAAGGCGATGATGACCTCGTTGATTTGGTGCTTGCTAATGATGGGCGCCAGGTCACCAGCGTGACCGAGGACCGACGCGCCCAACGGAACTTCATTCGAGCCGTTGACGGTGACGAAGCCGGCCACCTCGTACCCCAGCCCGGGATTCGATTGGATTTTCTGGAAGATCATCCGCCCCACATCGCCAGTACCGACGATGAGCACCCGGTCTCGCCCCCAACCCAGCCTCCGTAGTCCCGTCCGGATGCGTGCGTGCATCGCCCTGCCAGCAGTGATGAAGACGACGGTAAGCATCCAGCCGTAGAAGATCATCCCCCGTGAGTAGTTTAGTTCCAGAGGGCTGTTCTTGAAAAGCAATGAGGAGAGTGCTAGCCCCATCAGCGTGGCCACCGTGGTGGACGCAAAGATGGAATAGAGCTCATCAATGCGCGAGGGCACACGGGCCAGGTGGTACAGGTGAGAGAAGATGAACACCCCCACGATGGACGCAATGTGGGTCAGCACGATGCCAATGTAGGCAGAGAAACTCCCCATGTTCTGAGCAGCGTCCGGCCAGGCGAGCCAGCGGCGTATCCAGTAGGCCAGGAAGAAGGCCAGGCCGGCCATTGCCGCGTCGGTGAGGGCCAATGTGAGCACAAAGATGATCTGGGTCTGTGTCTTCGATTTCACGGTGTCTCCTCCGGTCGTTGTCTCGGGGCTCGGTCGGGAGACCTTCGCCCAACGGCAAGCCGCCACTGCTCAAACCCCTGCCGCAGCGAGATGGTGCTGGCAATGAGTGCGTGGAGCCACCAGCGAGTCTGTGCGGCGTAGTGCTTCCGGTAGAAGATGCCCATCGCGCGGTAGAACTCGATCTGCGCCCTCGGGTTTTGACGGGTGGACGCCCGCTTAATGTGCAATACCGTCACGACCGGGTTGTAGTAGACTGTCCAGCCGGCCGCCTTGATGCGGTAGGCCCAGTCCAAGTCCTCGCCGTACATGAAAAACTGCCCGTCCATCAGGCCAGCCTGGGCGATAGCAAGAGCCCGCACCAGCATAAACGCACCCACGACAGAATCTACCTCGGTGATCTGATCGGGGTCGAGGTAGGTGAGGTTATAGCGGCCAAAGCGCTGGCTGTGGGGGAAGAGGCGCGAGAGGCCCGTCAGTCGGTAAAAGGAGACTTCCGGCGTGGGGAATGAACGCCGGCAGGCCAGGTCGAGCGATCCGTCGGGAAGCACCAGTTTGGGGCCAGCAATGCCAGCGTCGGGATGCTCGGCCATGAAGTCCAACATCCGTGCCAGCGCGTCCGGCAGCAGTTCGGTGTCTGGGTTCAAGAGCAGCGCGAAGGTTGGTGGGTTGGTGGGTTGTTGGTGGGTCGGTTGGTTGGTTGGCGGGTCGGTGAAGCCAAAGGCACGGAGGCCCCGGTTGTTGGCGCGGGGATAGCCGACGTTCTCCGCGTTGGCGATCAGGCGTGCTTGAGAGAACTCAGTAGCGACCATCCTGGCGCTGCCATCGGACGAGGCATTATCCACGACGCAGACTTCAAAGGTGAAATCGCCCTGACTGGCGTAGACCGAGCGCAGGCAGGTGCGCAGCAGGTCACGGGTGTTATAGTTGGTGATGACGATACCTAGATCGAGCATCGTTTTGTGCTAATCGGAGTCCGGGCGAATTCGGCATAAGCATAGCCGCCAATGTCACGTTGTGAAGTGGCATATCACGGTTTTGGAATACCGAGGTCTCTGCAAATCTTGGTCGCGAGTTTGTCCACTATTTCCGTATGACGAGGCACAGAGGTTGTCCTCCGGCTGACAGGATTCCAGTAAATTGAGTGGCGAGCGCCTTCGCGTAGCAATTCACAACCATGTTGTCTAAGATGCTTCAGCAATGCGCGACGCTTCATTACGCCGCCACAAACAATTCTTCACGGATAACAAGAGGACTCGTTGCCTCACGCCGCGCCAATTCCCGATTTGCCTCAATAACAAGTTGTATGGCCTCTTTCAAGTTCTCGCGCACTTCCTCTAGTGTCTTGCCCTGCGTATTCGCGCCCGGCAGTTCCTCAACATATCCAATCCACCAGTCGTCTACCTGCTCAAATACGGCTGTAAACCTGTTCTCCATTTCACTCTCCTTGACCAAACAGCAAAATTTCTCTTAACGCGACCGTTTTGTTAATTTGTACATCGGCATCCCTCTCTCAACATCGCCGCCAAGTAATACAGCAACTAACGCCTCGGTGGACGCCGCAATCCAATATCCAACTGTTCCCCCACAGAGGGATTTTCCCAGAAGCGATGTCACTCCGGGAGACGACGACATTCTAACACAAAGGCACAGGCTGGTCAAACAATGCTCACTCAGGGCGTGGCAGATGCCGCTCAACCCACGCCTCCACGTCTGCCAACACCCGTTCCTTGCCGACCTCGTTGAAGACCTCATGGTAGTAGTCCGCGTAGACTTGCCGCTTCTTGTCAGCAAGCGTCGTATTCTCGTAGAAGACGCGGCTGCCCTCCGGTGGGCACAGTCGGTCGGCGCTGCCGTGCACGATCAGGCACGGAATCTCCATCTCGGCGGCGTGTGCCTGCGTCCACTCCGTCGCCTGGGTGAGTTCGGTGCTCAAGCGCGGGGTGCCCAGGCTGTGCACCAGTGGATCGTTGACGTAGGCTTCGACGACGGCCGGATCGCGGGAGATGGTCGTGGCGTCTAGTTTGGTGTTGAGCGTGAGTCGAGGCAGGACACCTGACAGTACCTTGCTCAGCGCCATCAGGAGCGGGGAAACGCCGGCCTGGGCCAGCAATGGTCCGGATGCGATCACGCCGGCCAGTCCCTCTGGGTGGTGTAGCACGTACTCCAGGACGATCAGCCCGCCCATGCTGTGTCCCAGCAGGGAGATGACTTGGCCCGGTTCCTGCTCGCGCACGAGTTCCAGGAATGACTTCACGTCTCCGCGAAACTCGGCCCACTCGTTGATGTAGCCGCGTGGGCCAGGCGAGCGACCGTGGCCCCGAAGGTCGAAGGCGTAGACGGCGTACCCTTTGGGCACGAACCAGTCCACCACGTTACCGTAACGGTCGCTATGCTCGCCAAAGCCATGGACGATGGCCAGGGTGGCCTTCGGTTCTCCTTCCGGTCGCCAGCGCTGGTAGTAGAGTTCCAGCTCCCCGAAACCGCTGAATGTGCTTTCGCTGTGGTTCACTTCTTCTGCTCCTTATCTGACCGGGTAATACCTCGTCCTCCGCCGCCCTGGGCAGGCCGATTATGGATCGACCTGGAGCATTTCTTAAGCATCGGACTGTCTGATTATAGCACGTTCATTCCCAGCGGGGAACTGAGAGGCGGGGGTGGTAGTGAAGTCGCCTTGACGGGCAGGCCGTTTTGGTCTACAATGCCCCCCACGACGGGAGGTGAACTTATGCGTATCGCCATCGGCGCTGACCACGGTGGCTACGAATTGAAGCAGCAAATCGCCGAGTTCCTCGTTGCCCAGGGTCATCAGGTGCAGGACTTTGGCACGCATAATCCGAAGACAGTAGACTATCCCGACTTCGCCGCTCCGCTGGCCCGCGCTGTGGCCGCTGGAGAGTTCGAGTGCGGCATTCTCATCTGCGGCACGGGAATCGGTATGAGCATCACTGCCAACAAGGTGCACGGCGTCCGCGCCGCCGTATGTACCGACTGCTACATGGCCCGTATGAGCCGCCAGGACAACGATGCCAACCTCCTGTGCCTGGGCGGGCGTGTGCTCGGTCTCGGCCTGGCACTGGACATTGTGCAAGTCTTCCTCAGCAGCGAATTCACTGGAGGCCGCCACGCGCGACGCGTGGACAAGATCGGCAAACTGGAGGAACTGACGGGAAAGGAGTGACATTATGCGCAAAGGAGCGATCATCCCGGGCCTTTTTCTCATCCTGTTGGGCGTCTACTTTCTGCTGGACGCGCTGAACATCGGCATCCCCAGCCAGGACGTAATCTGGCCTGTCTTCCCCCTCGCTGGAGGTCTGGCATTCCTGGGCGGCTACATCTTCGGTGAGCGGCGTGACCCCGGCCTGGTTTTCATCGGCACTGCTGCCACACTCGTCGGCCTGTGGTTCTTTTTCATCACTCTGGGTCCGCTGGAGTACCGGGACCTGAGGACGTGGTGGCCCGTGTTTGTCCTCATCGGCAGCATCTCTTTCCTGGCCCAGTGGGCTGCGGCTCGCTTCCGCGATTGGGGCGCGTTCTTTCTAGCCCTGGTAGCATTCGTGGTAGGTGGTGCAGGGCTGGCCGTGACGCTGCGATTACTTGGCCCTGGGACACGCGCACTCCTGCCCAGGCTGTGGCCCGTCATCCTGATCCTGGTGGGTTTGATGGTGCTTATGCGCGCCTTGCTCGGTAGACGCTCGCAGTAGAATGCTGATCGGTATTGACGCCAGCCGCTCCGTCACTGCCCATCCAACCGGCACCGAGGTCTATTCTCAGCGTCTCATTCGAGCGCTGCTGGCGTTCGACAGTCGACATCGCTTCCGCCTCTACCTCCGCAGCCTGTCTCCAGCCGGCGTTTTCCCTGGTGCTGAACTCCGCGCCATCCCCTTCCCCTACCTGTGGACCCACCTGCGTCTCTCCTGGGAGATGGCGCGCTGTCCGCCAGACCTGCTCTTCGTCCCGGCCCATGTCCTGCCTCTCGTTCATCCACGTGCCAGCCTGGTCACTGTCCACGATCTGGGTTACTTATACTTCCCGAGAGCCCATCCCTGGCGTCAACGTTTGTACCTCGACCTCTCCACCCGCTGGAACGCGCGTGCCGCTGCACACGTCCTGGCCGACTCAGAGGCCACCAAGACTGACCTGGTGACCCGCTACGGCACCCCGCCGGAGAAGATCACCGTCGTTTACCCCGGTCGCGATGAGACACTTGCCCCGGTGCGCGACCTCGCCACGATCGAGGCGGTCAAAGCGCGCTACGGCATCGCTGGCGACTACTTCCTCTACCTGGGCACTCTCCAGCCGCGCAAGAACCTGGTTCGCCTCGTCACTGCCTTCGCTCACCTGGTCACCCAGTCACCCAGCCACCCAACCCCCCGACTCGTCCTGGCCGGAAAACGTGGCTGGCTCTACGGTGACCTTTTCACGAAGGTGCGCCATCTGGGTCTGGAGGGGCACGTGTGCTTCCCTGGCTACGTCTCCGACGAGGACAAGGCTGCCCTGCTGAGCGGGGCGTTCACTTTCGTCTTTCCGTCTCTGTACGAGGGTTTCGGCCTGCCGGTGCTGGAGGCCCAGGCCTGCGGCTGTCCTGTTATCACCAGTGCTACCTCAAGCCTGCCCGAGGTGGCCGGGGACGCGGCGCTTCTGGTGGATCCTGGCGATACCGGTGCCATCGCCGCTGCTATGCAGCGCGTCGTCGCCGATCCTGCTCTGCGGGAGACCCTGACCGGGCGCGGCTTTGCCAACGTGCGCCGTTTCTCTTGGACCGTTTGTGCCGAATCAGCCCTGAGCATTATTGAGCAGTTTGTGGTATAATCTGCCTGGCTTATGGAAGAGAATCCTCATTCCACTTCTTCGCGCCTGGCCTCTGGTGGCTTGATCCGTCTTCAGGCCCGTTTGACCGGTATGGCCACTTGGCTGGCCCCGGGGTGGGCGAGTTTGTGCGGTGTTGTTGCCTCTGGTGGCTTCGGTTGGCAGGGCCGGGACTGGCTGCGGCTTGCCTTGCTGATCGTGCTGGTGGACGGGGGATGGGGCACGTTGTGGGTGGCGATGGGAAGCACAAACTGGGCAACACCGCTGCGCCGCTGGCGCAACTGGTGCTTCGGTGAGCCAGTCATAATACTTCCCTACACACTCCCTGGCTCTTTTGGGGATCGTGCATCCCGCTGGCTGGGGCAACTACGCACCTGGTGGGGTGATGTTCTCTGGCCTGCCTGTGGCCCGGCACTCTCAGCGATCGCCGTCGCCTTGCCGGTGACAGCACTGCTGGGGGCACTGCTGGGTCCGGAGTTGCTGCTGTTGAGCGCGGCTGCTCTGGCTGTGATGCAATTGGGCCTGGCCTGGGAGGGAGGGCGGGGCTCCATCACACCAGAATGTGACGCTGTCGTCGCAGTGACTTTGCCCTGGCTTGCCGGGCACGCTGCCTTTGGGTCGCTGACGTTGAGTTCGACTGGGCTGGCGTTGGCTTTCGCGCTGGCCTGGGGGGCTGCATGGCGAGTCAGGTCACCTTTGGGGCGCGCGCTGGGAGTGGGTGCCCAGTTCTTGGCAGCGACGCTCTCTGTCGCCCTGCACCATCCTCTGGCAGCGGGGGGGTTGTTGTTGTTGCTTGCCCCGCAACTGGTGCTGCTTCCCTGGCTACGGCGTGGTCAGCCTGCCTCCTGGTATGTGCGGTACACCCGCCCCTGGCTGATGGTGGCGATGCTGGTTGCTGCCTGGACGCTGTAAACAATGGTCTGGATCGCGCTGGTACTGGGGCTCCTTGGCCTCGTACTGCTGGGGTTGTTGCTCTACTGGCAACTGATCGTCGCTGAGGGCACTTACCTGGGGCCGCGCGCCGTGGTGCTGCTCTACGATTGGTCGGCGCGGGCCTACGAGCGCATCAAGCAGTTCGACACCGGTGCTGAGCAGTGGTTCCTGGGTCTGCCGCTGGCCCGCGCACTGGAGTCGGTCCCCGCGCCTCTGGTGCTCGATGTGGCGACGGGCACCGGCCGGCTGTCCCGGGCGCTGCTGCGCCAGCCAGCCTTTCGCGGGCGGGTCATCGGACTTGATCTCTCGCGCCGTATGCTGCGCGAGGCGGTGCGGAGGACGGCGCAGTTTGCAGATCGGCTCACTTTCTTGTGGCAGGATGCCCGCTGGTTGCCTTTCGATGACGACACTTTCGACGGTGTGGTCTGCCTGGAGGCATTGGAGTTCACGCCCGACCCGCGAGCGGTGCTGGTGGAACTGGTGCGCGTTTTACGGCCCGGTGGGGTGTTGCTGGTGACCAATCGGATCGGGCGTGATGCGAGATTCCTGCCTGGGCGAGCCTTTCCTCGCGACAAGTTCGAGCACTTGCTGCGCGAGTTTCCCCTTGATGCGGTCAAGGTGCAGCCATGGCAGATGGACTATGACCTGGTGTGGGCGATCAAGGTCGGTGAGCCACAGGGTGGGTCCGTTCGGCCACTGCTGGAGATTTTGCACTGCCCGGTCTGCGGTGGCCGGCTGAACCGCGAGGTGCAGGCTTTCCGTTGCGCAGGCTGTGACTGCGTCTATCCAATCGCAGAGGACGGGGTGATTGAAATGGCAAGGGTGACGCGATGAGCCGGGATGCATAATCGGTTCTAACCACCCTACTGCTCGCTACCAACTGCCGCAATGGTTTGCGAAAGGAGCACACGATGTTTGGCACGTTCGAAGAAGCACAACGCTATGTGGAACAGAACGGTGTTCAGATGGTTGATCTTAAGTTCACTGATCTCTGGGGGCGCTGGCACCATCTCACGATCCCCCAGAGCCAGTTCACCCCGGCGCTGATGGAGGGTGGCGTTGGCTTCGATGGCTCCTCCGTCGGCCTGAAGTCGGTCAAGGCCGGCGACATGGTGCTGGTGCCCGATCTCTCTACTGGTTTCGATGATCCTTTCTGGGACATGCCCACCCTCAGTTTCATCTGCATCACGCTGGAGGCGGATACGAAGGTGGTCTTCCCCAACGATCCACGTAACATCGCTCGCCGTGCCGAGGATTACATGGTCGAGAGCGGCATCGTCGACCGGAGCCTGTGGGGGCCGGAGTTCGAGTTCTACGTCTTCGACAGTGTGACCTATGAAAATGAGATGAATCGCTCCGGGTACAGCGTCGAATCGGGCGAGGCTACCTGGCGCAGTGGCGCGGGGGGACATGGTCACTACATCCCGCTCCACGGCGGCTATCACGCTATCCCTCCCAAGGACACGCTCTATAACCTGCGCGCCGAGATGAGCCTGCACCTCCAGGCGATGGGGGTGCCGGTCAAGTACCACCATCACGAGGTAGGCGGGCCAGGTCAATGCGAAATCGAAACGCCGCTGATGGGTCTCCTGGATGCTGGCGATGTGACGATGATTGTCAAGTACGTCACCAAGATGGTCGCCCACCGGCACGGCCAGACAGTTACCTTTATGCCCAAGCCGCTCTACGGCGAGGCTGGGTCGGGGATGCACTTCCACCAACATCTGTTCAAGGACGATCGGAACGTGTTCTACGACCCCGCAGGCTATGGTCTGCTGAGCCAGACGGCGCTGTACTACATCGGTGGGCTGCTGCTCCACGGGCCAGCATTGCTGGCTTTCGTCAGTCCCAGCACCAACTCCTACCGGCGGCTCGTGTCTGGCTTCGAAGCCCCGGTCAACGCCTTTTTCTCCGTCGGCAACCGGAGCGCTGCCGTGCGCATCCCGCGCTATGCCACCCAACCCGATCAGGTGCGTCTCGAGTTCCGTCCACCGGATGCCACCTGCAACGTCTACCTGGCGCTGGCGGCGCAACTCCTGGCTGGGCTGGACGGTGTCCGGCGCCGGATTGATCCCACCGAGGCTGGCTTTGGCCCGATAGACGCCGACGTCTTCGCTTGGACGGATGAACAGCGAGCGGCTATCCGGCCGCTGCCTGCATCGCTCAAGGAGGCGCTGGATGCGCTGGCGGCGGATCGTGACTTCCTGTTGGCCGGGGATGTCTTCAGTGAAGATTTGATCGAGCGCTGGATTGCCTTCAAGATGGACGAGGAGTACTACCAGGTGCGCAACCGCCCGCATCCCTATGAGATGGAACTCTACTTTGACGTATGAGCGTTGACACCTGCCGGTTCTCGGACTATAATCAGGCCGCGTGAGGAAACGGAGAGGCTGAACCGCCAACGCCCATAGGCCAACGTACGTGAAACGTAGGAACGGAATTCGTTTTGTGTATTGCACTCTGCGCATCAGACATACCAAGGAGCATACTATGACTATCAAGTTCGGTACCGACGGCTGGCGCGCCGTCATCTCTGATACCTTTACCTTCGCCAACCTGCGGCTGGTGGCCCAGGCCATCGCCGACTACGTGCTGGAGGAGACCGGCAATGGTCAGCCTGAGGTTGTCGTCGGCTTCGACACCCGCTTCCTCTCTGATCGCTACGCGACTGAGGTGGCCCGCGTCATGGCTGGCAACTCCATCGTCTCCCACCTCACCCGCGCCGATGCTCCGACCCCAGCTATCTCTTACTCCGTTGTTCACAAAGGGGCTACTGCTGGTGTGATGATCACCGCCAGCCACAATGCGCCGCGCTACAACGGCGTCAAACTCAAGGCCGCCTTTGGCGGGGCGGCATTGCCGGAGCAGGTGGATCGCGTCGAGGCACACCTGGTGCGCAACCAGGAGATGGCTCGTGGGCCTAACGTGATGGACTATCAAGTGGCGCTGGATGAGGGGCTCATCCGCCGATTCGACCCGGCCTGGGCCTACTACGAGCATCTCAGTCAACTGGTAGACCTGGATGTGATCTCGGACGGCGAACTGCGGGTGGTGACCGACGCGATGTACGGATCGGGCCGTAAGTGCATCGCTGATATGTTGGCCCGCACCAGATGCCGGGTGCACGAAATCCGGGGCGAGATGAACCCTGGCTTTGGCGGCATTCACCCGGAGCCTATGGCCCACTACCTGAGCGCATTGGGAGCGGCCATGCAGTCCTACCACGCCGACCTGGGGCTGGCCACCGACGGAGACGGAGACCGCATCGGCGCGATGGACGCCCACGGGAACTTCGTGGACCCGCATCATATCTTCGCCTTGGCCCTCCGGTATCTGGTTGAGGAACGAGGATGGAGTGGGGCAGTCGTCAAGACCGTCTCAACCACTCGCATGGTGGACCGCCTGGCGGCGCGCTACAACCTACCGCTTTTGGAGACGCCCGTGGGCTTTGACTACATCGCCGACCACATGTTGAACAGCGATGTGCTCATCGGTGGGGAGGAGTCGGGCGGGATATGCATCAAGGGCCACATTCCAGAGGGAGATGGCGTGTTGATGGGACTGTTGCTGTTGGAGATCGTCTCTGTCGCCGGTGCGCCTCTGCATGAACTGGTGGCTGGCCTCCAGGCCGATGTTGGTCCGACCCATTATGCACGCCGCGACGTCCCACTTCGCCGCCCCATCGCCAAAGCGGAGATGGTCGCCCGGTTGACTGGAGACGTGCCAGCCTCTCTGGGTAGCCAGGAGATCGTTGAGGTGAAAACGCTGGATGGGGTCAAGTACTTGTTGGCTGACGACTCTTGGCTCCTGATCCGCCCCTCAGGAACCGAGCCGGTGCTGCGAGTCTACGCTGAAGCGCGCGAGCCGGGTATGGTCGAAGCACTGCTGGCCTACGGCGAGCAGGTGGCTGGCGGGTAGACTGGAGGTCCCCCGTGATGCGACCTTTCTTTCTTGCCATCGAAGGTGCCATCGGGGTAGGGAAGACAACGTTGGCCCGTCTATTGCAACCCCGCTTCAAAGCAGGCTTGCTGTTGGAGGCCTTTGAGGAGAATCCTTTCCTCTCCGACTTCTATGCCGATCGCGCCCGTTACGCCTTCCAGACCCAGATGTTTTTTCTACTGAGCCGCTACCGGCAACAACAGCAGGTACCGGCGCTTCTGGCGCATGGCCTTCTCATCGCAGATTATACCTTCGCCAAGGACAGCCTGTTTGCGCACCTGAATCTGGAAGGCGACGAGTTAGGAATGTACGAACGGTTATTTGGGCTCCTGGCCGACCGTGCGCCGGTGCCCGATCTCGTCATCTACCTGCGTGCCGATATCGACGTGCTGATGGCGCGCATCGCAACCCGTGATCGCATCTACGAACGAGAGATAAATCGCGCCTACATCGAAAGCCTGCGACAGGCCTACGAACGACACTACTCCACCTATACCCAAACCCCATTGCTGGCTATTGACACCGATAATCTGAACTACGTCCAGGATCCGAGCGCCCTGGCTTTCGTCGAGGGCCAGGTGCGGACGGCACTCGGACTCGGAGCCTACCAGAAGCCTCTACCCCAGATGGAACATATTGAGCCATTGGGAGCGCCAGCAATGCTGGCGGAGATGCCTGACGCCCCGTCGGGGTGGGACGCAGTGAGAGACTTTCTGCAGGTCAGCGAGGCGATGGGGCGAGTGGGATCCGCGCTGGCTGAGAGCGCAGTAGGGCGGTCAGGGGGCTCGGAGGCGGAACTGGAGGTGGCGCTCCAAGATGCAATAGCCCGGCTGCGGCGTCTGGCGTACGCAGTTGGAGTTGACCTGCAGGAGACGCAGTAGCAGGCGGAGAGAGCGTGTTGATATGAAGCGTTTCGTCGCCATTGCCGGCAGCATCGGGGTGGGCAAGTCCACCTTGACAGCACTCTTGAGCGAGCGGCTGAACTGGGAACCTTTTTTCGAGGCAGTCGACGACAATCCCTATCTGGCCGACTTCTATGAGGATATGCAGCGTTGGAGTTTTCACTCGCAGATCTACTTCCTTTCGCGTCGCCTACGTCACCATTGGAAGTTGCTCCGGTGCTCCAACTCGGTGATTCAAGATCGCACTGTCTACGAAGACGCCGAAATCTTTGCTCGTAATCTGTACCAGCAGGGGGCGATGGGCGAGCGAGATTACCGTAGTTACTGCGAACTGTACGAGGTGGTGATCACTGTTCTCCCTCCACCTGACCTGATTGTTTATCTGCGGGCCTCGGTTCCCACACTCCAGGAACGGATTCGTCACCGGGGCCGTTCGTACGAACAGCAAATTGCGACATCCTATCTGGAGCAGCTCAACGAACTATACGAGGAATGGATCGGTGGATTCTCTCTCTGTCCGGTGTTGAGTGTGCCCTCCGACGATCTCGACTTTGTACTGAACACAAGTCATCTGGAACTGATCAGGGACAAGATTCTTGAAAAACTGCAGGGGCGGGAGGAAGTTGTGTTCGACAACCAATGACAGACACCAAGTCCCGAATCCAAAATCCCAAATCCCGAAGGCCGGGCCAGGAGTTAGACAAGCGCCAGATTAATACTGTGTGGAAGCGGCTGCGTGAGCTTACCTTTCTTCATACCACCAGTCAGGTTCTTGCCGCTACGCTTGATCTGGATAGTGTGCTGGAATCTCTGATGTGCCAGGTGCGGGATTACTTTCAGGTGGAGGCCGCGTCCGTCGCTCTGTTGGATGGGGAAACGGGGGAAATGGTCTTTCGTGTCGCTGTCGGTGAGGCATCCGATGAGGTGGTCGGGATGCGCATGGCTCCCGGTGAGGGGGTTGTGGGTTGGGTGATACAGACCGGTGAGCCGGCGCTGGTGCCTGTGGCCCATGCCGACGAACGCTTCTACCCCGGCGTAGATGATGTCACTAGCTTCCACACGCGCACGATGCTGGCTGTCCCCATTAAGGCCAGAGGTCGTGCCATTGGTGTGATTGAGGCGCTCAACCCGGCTGCTGGCATCTTCGACAAGGACGCGCAGCGGCTGCTGCTTGCTGTGGCCGATCTGGCCGCCGCTGCTATCCGCAACGCCGAACTCTACGAGCGCGTGCGACAGGCCGAGCGTCGTTATGAGAGTCTCTTCAACGAAAGCACTGATCCCATCATTGTGCTGGATCTGGATGGGAGAGTCCTGAACCTCAACCAGCGGGCGGTGGGGATGTTGGGGCGGCCTCGCGAGCAATTGGTCGGTGCTGATGCCCGTGACTTATTCGAAGTATCATCAGAGGCGTATAGGGCTGCCTTGCGGCGACTTCGGGAAGGCGAGAGATTGAACCTGGAGATGAAGATCCAGTCCGGTGAGGAAGTCTGCATCCTGGAGACACACATGGCCAGGGTTGATTACGGCGGGCGGGAGGCCATCCAGTGGCTCGGGCACGACATCTCGGATCGAGTGGCGTTGGAGCAGATGCGCGAGGATTTGACGCACATGATCATCCACGACCTGCGTAATCCGTTAGGTAGCATCATGAGTAGCATGCAACTGATCCATACCGCCTTCGTCGAACACGACGATACGCTGCCGGTGATGCAACTGCTGCGCATTGCCATCCGCAGTGGACAAAAAATGTATCGGCTGATCGACTCGCTGCTGGACCTGGGCCGGTTGGAGTCTGGCGAGACGGAGTTGAAGAAAACCTTCGTGGGCCCCGAGTTGCTGGCTCATGAGGCAATCGAGCAGATCCAGCCCCTGGCGCTGAATAAGGAGCAGGCCTTGGCAGCACGTGTCGTCCCTGGCCTGCCCGAGGTATTTGCCGACCGTGACCTGATCCTACGTGTGTTGACTAACTTGCTGGAAAACGCAGTGAAGTTTACTTTGGAAGAAGGGCGTATCACACTCAGCATCGAACAGGCGGGAGAGGAAGTACTGTTTGCCATATCGGACACCGGCCTCGGTATCCCGCCGGAGCATCGTCAGCGTATCTTCGATCACTTCACGCGCCTGGAGAGCGCTGCAGGCATCAGGGGTACTGGCCTGGGGCTGGCGTTTTGTAAACTGGCTGTAGAGGCCCACGGGGGCCGCATTTGGGTAGAGAGCGAACCGGGCCACGGCGCGACTTTCTATTTCACTCTGCCTCTGGAGGTCGAATGACCGAGCGGTTGTACTATACAGACTCTTACTGCACTCACTTCTCCGCTCGCGTGGTCGAGCGTCTGACCTGGGAGGGCCACCCGGCCGTCGTGCTTGACCGCACTGCCTTCTACCCTGCCTCCGGCGGTCAGCCGGCTGACCGGGGAGCGCTGGGTGAGGTGAAGGTGCTTGACGTCGCTGTGCGAGAGAAGGATGGCGCGGTGCTCCATGTTCTGGAGCGCGCTTTGCCGGAAGCCGAGGTGGAGGGGATAGTGGATTGGACTTGCCGCTTCGATCACATGCAGCAGCACACAGGTCAGCACGTCCTCTCTGCTGCTTTTGAGCAAGTGTTGGATGCCGAAACTGTAGGGTTCCACCTGGGGGCGGAGGTGAGCACGGTGGACATCAACGTGGCCCGTCTGGACCCTGCAGTGGTGAGGCAGATCGAGGAACTGGCCAACCGGGTGGTCTGGGAGGACCGTGTTATCAACGTGCGCGTTGTCGCCCCAAGTGAACTGGCTGCGCTGCCCTTAAGGCGTCCGCCGGCCGTGGAGGGGGCGGTGCGTATCGTGGAGATTGCTGGCCCTTCAACAAGCCCAGGGCGTTGCTTTGACGTAAACCCCTGCGGTGGTACGCACCTCGCTCGCAGCGGCGAAATTGGCTTGATCAAGATCGTACGCCTCGACTACCGAGGGAACGAGACGCGAGTCGAGTTCCTGTGTGGTGACCGTGCCCTGCGCGACTACCAGGTCAAGGACGCGATGGTCAATCGGCTGACAGGCCTGCTGACCGTGGGCCACTGGGAATTGGATCGGGCTGTGGAGCGGCTGCGGGCTGAGGCCAAGCAACTGCGGCAGCACCTGCGCCAAGCGCGCAGGCGGTTGCTGGCGCTAGAGGCGACAGAACTGGCAGAAGCCGCCGTCACCCGTGGGCCGTGCCGCGTGGTGTGGCGGGTCTGGGAGCAGCGCGAACCGGAGGAGTTGCGTGCCCTGGCTCATGAGTTGGTGCAGCGCCCGAATCTGGTTGCTTTGCTGGTTGGCGTAGGCGAGCGGACGCATCTGTGTTTTGCGTGCGCTGAGGGTCTGGACCTGGACGTGGCACTGTTGCTACGGGAAGCCTGCGCGCAGTTGAGAGGCAAGGGGGGGGGACGGCCTCACCTGGCCCAGGGTAGTGCTCCGGCGACCGATACACCCTGTGTCGAAGCGGTACTTGTTGGCCTGCTGCCATCGCTGGGGTCACACAGTCACTAAAACGTCCAGCATTCATCGTTCAGCATCCTGAGCCTGTATGGAGGAACATCGTTCTTATGAAAGAGATTGCCCCCGATATTTATGCTTCAACCAAGTACCCCGGCGTAAACGTCGGCTTCATCCTCGCGCCAGCAGGGGTCATTGCTGTGGATGTCCCGACCTTGCCCCAGGACGCTCGTGCCTGGCGACAGCGGATTTTGGATGTCTCTGGAGGACCTATCCTGTACGTCGTGCTCACCGATACCCATCCCGATCGGCTGTTGAGCGCGGGGTTGCTGGAGGCCCCCATCGTCTCTGCACGGGGGGCTTATGATCGAGCGTCTGTCTACACCGAAGGTTTCTGGCGTGGTGTCATTGACAGTTGGACTCGCCGCTGTCCAGAGGCAGCCGATGACCTGGTTGGAGTGCGCATCGTGCTGCCTGAGGTCGTGTTTACTGGCCGCCTGACGCTGCATAAAGGGGGGATGGACGTGACGGTCGAGCACATCTCTGGTGCTGCTCCGGGTAGTGCCTGGGTTTACCTGCCTGAGCAGGACGTGCTCTTTGCAGGCGACACACTGGTTATGGAGACTCATCCCTTTCTGACCGCAACGTCGGGTAACAAAGCATGGCTGAACACACTGACGGCGCTCCGTCGTGCGTGTTTCTCGAACACCATTATCGTCCCTGGTCGCGGCCCCCTGTGTGATCAGAGCGCCACCCGCCCCCTCAGTGAGTATATCCGGCTAGCACGCCGGCGTGTGCGCTCGTTGCACGCGGCCGGGATGGCACGTGCGGATACGGCATCTCTGGTGGCCGAGATGTTGCCCCTCTTCCCTGTCTCCGATGGCGAGCGCGAGTTGGTCCAGCGCCGCATCAAGGTCGGGCTGGACCGATTGTACGAGGAACTCCGACCGGAGTGAGTGCTGGCGGTGGGTAAACTCTTTGTCCCTCCCAGATCCCGTACCCAGGCTGACTATGCCCGCGAGGCGCTGGATCAGGCCGAGCGATGTATGGCTAACTTGCGCGGGACCGGTACCCGGTCATTGGAATTGCTCCACCTGCTCGACCAGGCTGTCCAGGTATTGGCAGAACTTGAGGCGTCTGTATCCGTTGACACCGGTGTAGACGTGCGTGCCGAGCACGCCCGGTTCGAGGCGCTCCAGCGGCAACTCCGCCGCCGGCAAGGCCGTTTCCTGGCCGAGGTTAGCCCGGCGGTGCTCCGGGAGGAGCGGGCAGCCGTACAGCCGGATCGGGTGCGCTGGTGGTGGTTTCTGGACGAGGCGGTGGCCCGGCAGCGACTACGCCAACTGCGCCGTGGTCTGATCGGGACCCTGGCGGTGGCTCTTGTCCTGGCGGTCGCTTGGCTGGGCTATGACCGCTTCATTGCCCCTCCGCGTCAGGTGCGCCAGGCGTTCCGACACAGCGCCAGTGGAGAATCCCTGGTCGAGGATGGAGACCTGCGAGCGGCTCTGGCTGAGTTTGAAGCGGCTGCCGCTCTCAACCCCGACGACTCTGATCCCTGGCTCTGGCAGGGGGTCATTCGCTTTGAGTTGGGCGACCTGGATGGTGCAGAGGTCGCCTTCGACACTGCGCGCTCGTTGTACGAGACGGATTTCGACTTCCTGCTGGGTCGGGGCATGGCCTATCTGCGTGTGGGGAATCTGGCTGCGGCCAGCGCCGATGCCGAGCAAGCCATCGTTGAGAACTCGCGCTCGGGTTGGGGTTACTATCTGCGAGCGAGCATCGCCGTGGAGCGGGGGGACTACGGAGCAGCCGTCGCCGACCTGGAGCGAGCAGCGGGCCTGGCCTATGTCTCCCAGGATGTGCAGTTGGAGGCGTATGCTCGCACACAGCGGGCAATGGTGGTACAATTGCAACTACGTCAACAATCTACGCCCCAGCCGCCTTGATTGAGATAGACCGGTATTGGCCGGACAACGGCTACGAGGTACAATGTGCTTGTTGAGAGATGTGCAATCGCGGGAAAGGGGGTCGTATGAGTACGTTATCAAATCTAGAACAGGTGCGAGTTGTCAAGGCCGTATACGAGGCCGATTTGATGCGCAGGGCGAACGTCGTCGGGGTGGGGATTGGGATCCAGCAGCAGGGGGGAGAATTGACTGGCGAACCGGCTATTGTGGTCTCGGTGACCCATAAGTTGCCCCTCTCCCAACTTGCTCCGGGCGACGTGATACCGCGTGAACTGGAGGGGGTGCCTGTGGATGTCCAGGCCGTCGGGGAACTGCGGGCATTACATGGCCGTTAGCAGGGAGTAGGGAGCAGGGAGTAGGGAGTAGGGAGTAGGGAGTAGGGAGCCTGCTGGTTTGCAGATAGGAAGAGGATAAATAAAAGGAGGGTGGGATGATTGCAGAATCGATTGCTCAGGTGAAACAGGTCAAAGGGGCCTACGTCCACGAACTGCTGAAAAAGCGCAACGTCGTGGGGGTTGGCCTTGGCTACAAGATCAGCCAGGGGGTGAGCACAGGTGAACTGAGTCTCGTCGTCTCAGTCACGCGCAAGGAGGTAGACCCCTCCGCTCTGGCTGCAGAAGACCTGGTGCCCCGTGCGCTTGATGGCGTCAAGACGGACGTAGTGGAGACAGGGGTATTGCGTGCTTTTCAGTTGGGGCCGCGCGACCGCTGGCGGCCTGTAGTCCCACCTGGTGTCACCGTGGGGCACTACCGCATCACTGCTGGGACTTTCGGCTGCCTGGTGCGCCGGGGTGAGGAGGTGTTCATCCTCTCGAACAATCACGTCCTGGCCAACAGCAACAATGCTCAGCAGGGTGACGCCATTCTCCAGCCGGGTGCTGCCGACGGTGGCACGACGGACGACCGCATCGCCACGCTGGCTGATTATGTGCCTCTCGACTTCGGCACCACCTCGCCAGAGTGCCCTACCGCTGAATGGTCTGCCAGGCTGCTGAATTACGTCGCCAGGGCGTTCGGCTCACACCACCGGCTCCGGGCGGTGAAACAGACCGAAGGGGTCAATCGAGTGGACGCCGCGCTGGCTAGTCCCCTTTCGTCTGACCTGGTGAGCAACGAGATCCTCTACATAGGCGGGCCGACCGGTGTTGGCGCGGCCACGCTGGGGACGGAGGTACAGAAGTCGGGGCGCACCACCGGTCACACGCAGGGGACCATCACCCAGATTGACGCCACCGTGCGCGTTGACTACAACGGTCCTGTGGCTCTCTTCACCGGCCAACTGGTTGCTGGGGCGATGAGCCAACCCGGTGATTCTGGGTCGGCGGTGCTGGATATGGACGGGCGAGTCGTGGGGCTGCTCTTCGCTGGCTCCGACGCCACCACAATCATGAACCCGATTGACGCGGTGCTTTCGGCGCTGAACGTGGAAGTGGCGCTTTAGTTGGTATATTGGGAGGCGGGATGCTGTCCCGCCCTACGAGTCCCGCAGTACCAGCGGCAGGTAGATGGCCCACTGTTGTTGGTAGAACTCATCGGCTCCGATGTCGTAGCCCGCGCCTTCGGGCCGGGACTCGCCGTCAATGTCAGTTGTCACGCCGGCGTTCGCCCCCTGGTCAATCGCCGGCGAGTTGGGGCCGAGGTGGAATGTTGACGAGATGACGCCCGGTTCACTGTAATAGTTGGTGCTACTGATGACGCTGCCGGTGCCGCTTACGGTGAGCCCAGGTTGGAGTAGAAGCGAGGGGTTCCATAGAGTGGTGTCCAGCGTCACCGAACTGCCTGTAGTAACCGTTATCCCACCGGGTTTGTCAATGATGGTGTTGGTGAGGGCCAGATTCGTGGAGAGGTCAACGTGAATCATCCAGGGGACAAGCGGCGAGTTGTTGTCCGCGAAGGTGTTGTGCAGCAGCGTGCCCTGGCTGGGGTATTCAGTGCTCCCGGGAGTTTCTTTGTAGCGCGCAACGTACAGGGCCGGTCCGGTTACCTGAGCGGAGTTCCGCGCGATGATGTTATTGGTCAGGGTGAAGGGGGCGCAGCCGCCGACAAGAAGCCCGCCTCCATATTGGGAAGCCCCGTTGTCAAGAATCGTGTTGGCCTCGAGATCGGTTGGGCTCATAACCATATACACCCCGCCACCGTACGACGTGGCATTGTTGTTCAGGATGGCATTGTCGCGCACGGTGGCCCCGCTCTGGTAGATGTAGAGCCCACCGCCGCGATAGCGGCCGCTGTTGCTCTGGATGGTGTTACTGCGGATCACCGCTTGGCTGCCGTCTAGATACAGCCCTCCGCCGCCGTCGTACATCAGGTCGTCACCAGCGGCGACATTGTTCATCACAACGTTGCCCACGATGGTAGCCGGGCTGCCGTACAGGAACATCCCGCCGCCGACACCTCTCAACTGGCCGGTGGCGCTCTGGCTGGCCGTGTTGCTCAGCACCACGCTGTTGCCCACGGTCGGCGCGCCGTAGTAGAGTGCCAGGCCCCCGCCGAAGCCAGCTGTGCTGCTCAGGATGCGGCAGTTGGTGATCACCGGGCTGGCGTTGTTGGCGTAGACGGCACCGCCGAAGCCATAGTTAGCAAGCACCGGGTCGCCGCCCAGCCCCGATGCATTGCCCCTCTGCAGAGTGAAGCCCTCCAGTATCGGGGCCACCGTGCCGGTGATGTAGACTACCCGCCGTCCGTTCTCGGCGTCCATGATGGTGGCGTAGGTGTCGGGGTCGCGCACGACGGGCGTGGTGGTGGTGCCGTTCCACCCGCCGTAGAGGGTGATGGACTTGGTGACACTGATGACGGCGCTGCCGGTGCTGGTGTAGGTACCCCCGGCCACATAGATGATGTCGCCGTTGCCCGGCTCGCACTGCTCGATGGCATACTGGATGGAGCCGCAGGGGTCGTTTTGCAGACACCAGCCACCGGTGCCGCCGGGTTTGACGAAAGCGGGGCCGGGAGGACGGGTGTCGCCGGGCGTGGGCACCGGCCAGGCGTGGGCTACCTCCAGTGAGGGGTTCAATGCTGTCAATAGGGCTACGGTCAGGGCAAGTCCTAGCCCCAACGCAACGATCCAGAGTAGACGTCTTGCTTGCATTTCACTTCCTCCTTATCCTTGCGAAAACGATAGATAGTCTGGCCCTGCCCGGCTCCTATTCCTGGCCTCTTCTCGTACGGTGGGAGGGGAGATCGCTATGCTGATCAAAACATGCCAGCGTAAGGCCCTTCGGCGCCGCAATGTTGACAGGGAAGAGTGAGGCCATACGTACACTTGTTGCAGCGCTCGCAGTGCCATTCCCGCCAATCTCTGCATTCACCGCATACTTCACAATGCCACGTGCAACTATCCTGAACGACCGCCTGCCAGCAGAAAGAATACCAGTACGTCTCGCCACACTCCTGACACGCATAATCCTCGAGGAGTTGCCTAAGCGGGACTGTTTCGCATCCACAAGGCAGTTCGTACTCTTCCGCCAGTGTCTCTTCTGAGAGAGCCTTGTAGGCGTCGATGTTCTGGATGGCACAGATGGATAGGGCATCCACGTCCACACCGTTTAGTGGATTATGGCAATCCGTACAGGTACAGTTCTCGTCACAAGGTTCATTGTTCTTGAGGCAAGGACAGCGTCTGGTTCGACAGCCGGACTTACAGTTGCAGTGCACTTCTTTTTCCATTGCTTGCTCCTTTCGAGTTGGTCTGGGGGGAGGGTTTGACGAAGATCATGTTTTCTTCTTCGGATAGTCGAAGTACACCTGCGTTGGCTCAATGTGACCGACGCTGGCCCACGTTTCAGTGTTGAACACGAGTTCGACGATCCCGCACGTTGGTATATTGCTGATGTAGTGAGGAGAAAGGTGGTTGGCGAGGTCAGTCAGGCCGGGGTTGTGTCCAAAGCACATCACGTGGTCCCAACCGTCATCAAGGCTCTGAATGACTCTGAGCAATTCGATCGCACCTGCACCGTATATTCTCTCGTCTACAACGATCTCCTCCGGTGGATACCCGATCTCTTCGGTAATGACCTCGGCTGTCACCAGCGCCCTGGTGGCGGGGCTGGAGATCACCAGGTCTGGCCTGGATTCTCGCTCGGCCAACCGCTTTCCCATTACGGGAGCATCTCGCTTACCGCGTTTGTTTAGCGGTCTATCGAGATCTGGGAGATATGTGTTTTTCCAGCTAGACTTCGCGTGTCTGATCAGTGTCAGGTTCTTCATCTCGTGACCATACCCTCAGACCTTCTCGTTCTCAATCAGCGGTCTCAATGCATCTTCTCAGAAATTCGGGGAAAGAAACCGGGTTTTTTCTGAAAAACCCGGTTTCTCATCTGTCAAACCCCGGTCTATTGAGAAGACACGTTTCAATCAATGTCCCGGAATCGGGAAAACTCCACAGGATCGTGTGCGCAGAATACGCGAACTTCGTCGTCGTGGTCACGGACGAGGGCACGCAACCGCGCCCGATTCCGCAGTCGTGCCTCACGGTCAACTTGCACGCTCCGCTGGAACCACTCCAGTCCAAGCGTGCTGTGCGGATGGTCCACGCTCATCTCACCACGAAACAGGTATGCGTCGCCGCAATGGAGAAGCCATCCATCCGGCGTTCGCACCGCCACGCCACAATGCCCGCGCGTATGCCCCGGCAGTGGGACGAGCAGTACTTCGGTCTGGTCGTTGGTGATCACGTGTACACAGTCAAACCCGTACCATTGCTCGCCCTGGAGCGAGTGGATGACCCACTTCGGTCTGTGCGCCCACAAGGCCGTCCTGTAACGCTGGCGTTCGGGGAATGTTGTTGGACGCATAGCGGCCTCATGCTCTTGGGCGAATAGATGTACCTGTGCTTCTGGAAAGTCTGCTAGTCCCCCGGCGTGGTCCATGTCGAGATGTGTCAACACGATGTGCCGCACATCCTGTGTCTTGAAACCGAGTCGGGTCACGTGCCGTACTGCCGTCTCTTCCGGGTCAAGGCGTGGGCGCGCGACAACAACAAACGCACGCCCTGGTCGTGTTGGGTCAGCGATGTCCTTCAGTCCAAAACCAGTATCAACCAAAATGAGCCCATGCTGCGTCTCGATGAGGAGGCAATGGCCGACCAGACACCCAGAGGACAGGATAGTCCCGGTACCGTTCACCAGTCGAGCGCTGTAGGGGTACTGCGTTCCACAGTTAAGATGGTATACGTGCATTGTCCACTTCCCGGACGGGCCGCCTACCGGCCCGATGCGTTGTTAGTATACTCCTCTCCCAGGTCTGTGCAAATCCGTCCTTGCCGGGCGTAGGCCGCTGCATAGTATTCCCTGTGTGCATTTTTTCATCTCAGCGACAGAGGCGGGCAGGCCGCATTGTCGTAAGGCGGATGTGTTGCAGAAACAGCGTAGGGCGGTTTTGCTAACCGCCACAGGGCCGGATAGCAAATCCGACCTACTTTCGCCCCAACTTTTTGAGAAGTTACGGATGTGGTATACTCTGGCGCAGACCACGCTGAGGAGGACAGGATGACACTTTACCTCGATTCGGCATCTCTGGAGGATGCACGGCGCGTCGCGGAACTGGGTTTCGTCGTCGGCATCACCACCAATCCTAAGCTCATCGCCCGCGCGGGCCAGCCTGCTGAAGCAATCATCCCGGAACTGTGCGATGCACTGGGCGAAGGATTGGTTTTCTACCAACTGACCGGTCCCACCGTCGAGCAGCGGGAGGTAGAGGCGCGCCGCTTCGCCGCGCTGCGGCCTGGTCGCGTGGGGCTGAAGATTCCTTGCACCACCGAGAACCTGGCCCTGCTGCACTGTCTGGCTGGCGAGGGGCTCACCTGTGCCGCCACCGCCATCTTCAGCGCACACCAGGCGCTATTGGCCTGCCAGGCTGGCGCTGACTATATCATCCCCTACGTGAATCGTTGCACGCGGTTGCAGGGGGACGGGCCGGCGCTGGTGGCGGAGATGGCTGCCATCGCAGAGGCCACGGGCGGTCACGCCCGGGTGCTGGCGGCCAGTTTTCACAGTCTGAGCGAGGTCGTGGACGCGGTTCTCGCTGGGGCGCACTTCGTCAGTGTGTCGTTGGAGTTGCTGCTGGCGATGGGGGATCATCCGCTCTCCGATCAGGCGATCGCGGAATTCGCGCAGGTAGGTGGGTAACTCGTTCCTGACTGGTCTCGGTAGGACGGTGTGGGGGAGCGCGGACTGAGGCCAAGCCAGGCGAAAATGACTGGCTTGCCCGTATTTACTCTCGAAGGAGGATGGTACTATCGCGTGACCATCGAGTACGGTCATGCCAACAACCTGAGCAATGCTTACTCGTCCACCGCCTACTGGTACCAGACCCCGATCCGCATGAGCCCTTTCCGCCGCTGTTGCCGGTGGAGGAGCGACTGCCGCGGCCCGATCCTGCGCCGGTGCCTCGATAGGTGTGGTGCGCTGTGGCATTGCACCGCGTCTCCGTGGGACCGGGCCGTGTGCCAGCGACCGCGCGCATGAGTCTTGAACGAACGAGAGAAGTAGTTAGCGGAAGCAGTTCTGGTCCTGCTTCCCGATTTCGTAGGGCAGGTTGGCCGCGACTTTCGGGCTGGTGTATTGTGACTGGCGCTACAACACGACTGGACTTACTTTGGCTGCCCGCCCCGGCAGAAGATACCGCTCTTTTTTTCACTGCGGTCGGTCGCTGGTGGCGGCTCAATGGATAGGGCTGCGATTTCGGCACGCCATTCAGGTGTCATTTGCACGTCGAGCGCGGCCAGCGAGGCCTCTAATTGCTCCGCGTTGCGTGCACCGATGATCGGCGCGGTGATGGCCGGGTGTGACATGACCCACGCCACTGCCAGCGACGCGGGGTGCACGCTCCGTTCTTTGGCGTGCGCGGTGAGACGTTCCGCAATCTCGTAGTACGTCGGGTCGCCGTAACGCTTCACGTACGTTGGATTCTCCACCAGCCGCCCTCGCTGCGGCCTGCGCGTCGAGCCGTATTTTCCGGTCAACAACCCGCCTCCCAGCGGACTGTATGAAATGACGCCTATATGCTCCGCCTGCGCCAGCGGCAGAATCTCGACTTCGGCCTGGCGTTTGACTAGGTTATACATTGGCTGGATACATTCAAAGCGTGCCAGGCCCTCGCGCGCCGAGATACCCAGCGCCTTGGCGATTTGCCAGGCGGCCCAGTTGCTGACTCCCAGGTACAGGATTTTGCCCTGGTGCACCAGGTCGTCCAGCGCGCGCAGCGGCTCCTCAATCGGCGTATTGGGATCAAAAGTGTGCAGGAAATAGAGATCCAGGCGATCCGTTCCCAGACGTTTCAGGCTGGCCTCCACTGACAGCATAGTATGGCGACGTGACAGGCCGCGCGCATTCACGTCTTCGCCGGTGTGAAAGCCAACTTTGGATGTAAGGACGATCTCGTCGCGGCAATCCGCGATCAACTTGCCCAGGATCTCTTCGGAGCGACCGTCGGTATAGACGTCCGCTGTGTCGAAAAAGTTGATACCGGCCTCGCGGCAGCGGTGAAACATGGCCGCAGAAGCCTCCTCGTCGGCGACGCCGCCAAACGACATTGTCCCGAAACATAGACTGGAAACCCGTACGCCGGTTTGTCCCAACAGGCGATATTCCATGACAAGTCCCTCCTTCACACAAGTTATGCTCAGACTGTTTTTGACTTGCTCGGCACCACCAACGCCATCAGCACTGCCGCCGCCAGTGACAGCGCTGCGCCAAAGAAGAAGGGGGCCGAGGGGCCGAAGCCTCCCCACGTGCCGATCCCCTGCCACAGGAACCCGGCGATGAGCGAGGCAGGGAAGTCCAGGATGCCCAATATGGCGTTGTAGGTGCCGTAGGCTGTACCGCGTAACTCCTCCGGCACGATGTCGGCCACCATAGCCTTGGTCGTGCCGTAGGCCAGGCCGTAATAGACGCCATAGATGGCGTACAGCACCCAGACGTGCCAGCCTGTGCCCGCCAGTGCGAACCCCAGGTAGATGGCTGCGTAAACGAGCCAGCCGCCGACGATGAGCCGTCGTCGCCCGATGCGGTCGGAGAGCGACCCTGCCGGGGTGCTGACCAGCGTGTAGACGAGGTTGAACGTGACCAGCATCCCCAACACGCCGATGACGCTCAGACCGCGCTCCTGTGCCCGCAACACGAGAAAGGCGTCGGAGGAGTTGCCCAGATCGAACAGGCCGACGACGAGCATAAAGACACAGAAGCGTTTGCCCAGGCTACGGAAGGCGAACCTGGGCATCTTGCGCCGGGTGGTCACCGGCACATCCTTTGCTCCCAGTGCCAGGGAGAGTACTGCCAGAAAAGCCGGTACCAGGCTGATGAGCACCACTGTCTGGAAAGTGGGGCGGGTCAGTTCCATGCTTTTGGCCTGCGCCAGCCAGACCACGCCCAGCGCGATGAGCAGCCCCAGCATGGCCCCACCGGTGTCGGCGGCGCGGTGGAAGCCGAAGGCCAGTCCCCGGTTCCGCTCGTCAACGCTGTCGGCCACCAGCGCGTCGCGGGGGGCGGTACGGATGCCCTTGCCCACCCGGTCGGCCCAGCGCACGCCGGCCACCGCGCCCCAGGAGTTGGCGAAGTAGAAGAAAGGCTTGGCTAAGGCGGACAGGGCATACCCTGCCACTGCCAGCCACTTGCGGGCGCGCAACCGGTCGGAGAGCCAACCGGAGAAGACCTTGAGCAGGCTGGCGGTCGCCTCGGCCACTCCCTCAATCAGGCCAATGACGTTGGTCTTCACCCCTAACACGTTGGAGAGAAACAACGGCAGGATGTTGATGACCATCTCGCTGGAGATGTCCATGAAGAAACTGGTCAGGCTCACGGCCCAGACGTTGCGGGGAAGGGAACGGATGCTCGTGGTAGGTTCTGGTTGGGTTGTGCTCATAAGTCTCTCCTTGGATTGTGTGTGGGCCGGTCACTCCATCAACCACATTATAAGCCCAGGACTCACAGAAATCAAGTCGTTGGGTGACTCTCAGGCCAGACCTGACAGGTTTCCGAGAGATCTTCTGTGTCAAAGAATCTGTCCGTCTACAAGCGTACTTGTCTCGAAAAACGGTTGCAAAAACCTGTCAGGTCTTGAATTGTACTGACAGGCTGAGCAGTTACGTTGTCGGCGCATTGACAAATTAGACAGTAATTGACCGACCTACCAAAGTCCCATTGACATCTGTGCCCATCCTGGGTATACTGGAGATGAGGGGGTGGGGCGATGAATTGGACTGCGAGACGCATCATCATCTATTTGCTGGTTTTGGCCTTCGCGCTGGGCCTGGTGTTCCTTCTGGCCTCGGCCCGGCCTGTCGTGGCCGAGCGGGTCAGTGTCACCCCTCTGCCGCCGGTCGAGGAGACGGACGGGCGGGCGGGGGCTTGCTATTCCAACTACTACGAACATGGCAACCGCCCCTTTCTGCCATTGGTGTATGCTGCTGGCGTTCGTTATGACCGCGTTGATTTTCGTTGGACGGTCATTGAGCCTGAAGAGAACGATGTGTGGAATTTCGCGCCTTTCGATGAACTCGTCGCTGATGCACTGGCAGAGGAGGTTGATCTCGTTGCTATCTTGCAATGGACGCCAGCGTGGGCTGCTGTAAGTGGCCAAAGGGACAGCGTTGCTGGTCTGCCACAACGCCCTCCTGGCTGGTATGCGCCCACAGTACGTGCGCACTCATCAAGTACTCCACTCACGCGCCTGGAGAGGTCATCTGTCCCTGCTGGCCTGTACTTGCCTTGGGATGATCCCGGCAACCATTGGGGTGACTTCGTCTTCCATACGGTATCTCGCTACAAAGGGACGGTGAGTGTGTGGGAGATTTGGAACGAGCCGGATGGAAATTGGGGTGTGTGGGATGGCAGCGACGCCGATTACGCCCAACTGCTCAAGGTCGGTTACCAGGCAGCCAAAGCGGCCAACCCTGATGCAACGGTGTTGTTCGGTGGTCTGATGTACTGGGCTGACCCCACTTTCTTCGAACGGGTGCTGGACATTCTGAACGATGACCCAACCGCTTCGGATAACAACTATTTCTTCGACGTCATGTCGGTTCATTTCTACAGCCGCTCCTCCGACGCCCACGATATGGTGAACCACGTCCGCAGCCGGATGAACCTATATGTGTCCGATCACCCCTTATGGCTAACGGAGACCGGCGTGCCCGTCTACGACGGTGACTATCCGGGCCTGCGCACCGGGTACAGCGCGACTGAGGCGGAAGCAGCCGCCTACCTGATTCAGTCCTACGCCAACGCCATTGCCGCAGACGTCGAGCGGTATCACTGGTTCCGCGCTCACGATGGCGATATGGCTGAGCACTTTGGACTGACCCACGATGAGCATTATCTGCGCCCGGCCTACGTCGCCTACCAGGTCGCCGCTACCTATCTTATTTCTCCCACCTTCACCACCCGCGAACCCACGGACACTCATCTGGGCGTTACGCTGTGGGGCACGCCGCATGGCAAGGTCAGCGTGCTGTGGAACGAGAGTCCCGTCACCGGCGTCTACACGCTTCCGGCAGCGATGCCCACGGCCACTTTTGTTGACCGCTGGGGCGTCACCCGTACCGTCACGGCTACCGACGTCCTGACCGGCACGCCGGAGTATTACGTCTACACTGCCACGCTGCCTGCCGCTACCGCCAACCTGGTCTCTGATCCTAGTGACTACATTATCGGTGGCGACCCGCTCGTTGTCGTCGAGACCGAGACACCCAGCGAGCCTCCCACCTCCACCGTCCACCCGCTGCCGGAAGTCACCTATTCCCCCGCCTTCACCGTCACCTGGGAGGGGCAGGACAATCAGTCGGGGGTCGGATTCTACGACATCCAGGTGCGGGACGGTGTGAACGGCGAGTGGACTTCCTGGCAGGACTTGACTCCCGCCACCTCCGGCCAGTTCACCGGTCAGCATGACCACACGTACTACTTCCGCTCACGGGCCACCGACCGGGTCGGTAACCGCGAGACCTGGCCTGGAGGACCCTATATCCACACCACGCTCGATCTGTCCAGTACGCTGCGCCTCAGCATCGGACTGTTTTTCGCTGACGAGGACCGCAGCGATACCTGGGACGTGCCCACCACCTCAACCAACGAGATCACTCTGACCCAGGTGACGCTGCATTTTCGCGACGAGGCCGGGCAGGATGTGGTCAGTCCCAGCGTGGGCAGCGCGTCGTGGGGATTCACTACGACCATCTACGCCGGGCAGACCTATCAACTGCGGGCCACCAGCGCCGACTACATGTATGTGCGGTTCTTGCCGCTCACCTGGCCTCAGGGCGGGGAGGTTTACACGCGCACGTACGAGGCGCTGGGTCTGTGGCCGGTGATGTGGAATTACTTCCCGATCATCATGCGTGGTGGGTGATGCGAGACTTGACGCAGATTGCAGAGGCGGGTAGAATCGGGCTAGAGGTAGTGTGAATGGGCAGGCGCAAGGTCAAGTACCAGTGGGATGCTGAATCTATCCGTGCGCTGCGGGGGTTCCTGGCTATGACCCAGCAGCGGATGTCTGAGGAACTCGGCACCCGACAGCAGACCATCAGCGAATGGGAGATCGGGATGTACCGTCCTCGTGGTGGAATGCATCGGCTGCTCACGCTCGTCGCCGAGCGAGCGGGTTTCGAGTACCGGGCTGAGAGGGTAGTGTCCCCATCTGGAGAGGAAGAGGAGGGGGAGGACGAATCTTAAAATTTGTTCCTGTGTCTTGACAGATCACACGTTACCGTGTATAATAGGAGTGTCATGAGGGAAGCATTGGCTTCCCCCGATTTTTGGGTTGATGCACACGTTAACGTGTTAGAGGAGTAGATGTATGGGCACGTATGGTTTAGAGGATGTGATTCGGGCCTGGGGACAGGAACAGTTGACGACGGAGCAGGCTATTGGTCAGATCCTGTTGCTGCTGCAAGAACTTGAGGGGCAGCTCCGCAGCCTGGAGCACGGCCTGGAGCGGTACAAGGAGCGCGCGCGTCGCCTGGGGTGACAAGAAAGCCCCGATCTCGGCCGGGGCTCCACTGACGCATTTCCTTGTTCAACCCGTCGGTGCTTGGATTGCTTGGGCCTGCGCTCGTGCGCGCAGCCGTGTTACTACGAGCGCGATCGCCGCTACCACCGACGCGATGGACACGATAGATCCCAACGCTGCCGCGCCAATCACCAGTGCCCGCCGCAGTCGTCTTGTCAGCGCGGCCCTGCGCTTGGCATTGTCCACCAGTTCTTTCCCCAGTCTGCGCACGAAGGCTGCCGATGGCTGCACTGGCTGCATACTTTGCTGTAACCGCTCGGCCAGTTGAAACAGAGGAGCCAGCCGGCTGTGTTCCTCGTTTGTCACCTTGATCTGCTGGATAGCCTCCGGTCGGCCGGTCAGCCCCTCGGCGTGGGCTGCCAGCACTTCGACTACACGTTTCGCATTCATCGTTTGTTCTCCCGGTGCCCTCCGCCCATCTATTGGCTGGCCAACTCCTTGCGCAATGTCAGCAGTGTCCGGTGATAGAGCGACTTGATTGCTCCCTCTGTCCGCCCCATTGTCTCTGCGATCTCGGTGTTGCTCATCTGCTCGACAAACTTAAGGATGAGCAACTGCTGCCGCTCCGGCGGTAGCTGGCGGATCTCTTGGAGCAGTAGGTCCTGTTCCTCATGCTCCTCGGCCAGGTGGGCGGGTCCCTCTCGTTTTAGTGTGCCCATCACCAGTTCGTCCAGCGAGATGATCTGCCGCCGGCTGCGGTCCCGGTGCCAGTTCGCCACGACGTTGTGCGCAATACGGTACAGCCACGCCGAGAGTGGTGCTCCCCGATCCACGTAGCGCGGGATGTGCTTCAGCGCCTTGTAAAACACGTGTGCTGTCAGGTCTTCTGCGTCGTGGTGGTTTCCTGTGCGATAATATATGTAGTTGTAGATCTTGCCGACGTGTCGCTCGTATAAGAGGCCGAATGCCTCCGGATCCTTCTTGGCACGGGCGATGAGCGCTGAATCGCTCTCTTCATGCATACCGCTTGCTCCCGTCGTCTATCATCGGGGAAGAGCGAACGGCATTTCAACTTTAAGAACACCGTTGCGCTCTCTCGGTTGCGCCATCTCGTGACGCAAGACCAGTATAACAGAGGAACGGTGGCTGGTCAACCGTGGGTTTTCTCCATGCCTGATCTTTGCTCTCCTTGTCATTCTGGCTCTTTCATGCTACACTTTTCATCTGCTATACCAGACGCGCGTGAAAACTGGAGGAACGCATCGCTGCTACACCTGGCGTGAGACGTTTCGCGTTTCTTGCAGGTTTCGAGTGTGCCCGGTATAAACTTATCGTGGGGGGAGACCTATGCATAAGCGTGCGCTGACCATAGGGATGGTGTTGGTGGTGATTCTGTTTACTGTGGGCTCGCCGGGAAGGGCGGCGCCGCAACCTCAGGCGCGGTCGGTCATCACTTACCCGTCTACAGGTATGACCATCAGCGGGGTGGTAGAGGTCACAGGCATTGTCACCCATCCCAATATTAATTCCTACCAGTTGCGCTACGCTGCCGGGCCGGAGCCGACTGGTGATTCGCAGTGGGTGGATTTTGTCGTCGTCTCAGGAACGCAGGTGGAGGATGGTGTGCTGGGTACGTGGGATACCACCACTATCCCCGATGGTCAGTACACGCTGGCCCTGGCGCTCTGGGGGTTCGACGATGCTTCCAGTCCCTATGTTTTCTTTGTCAACTATCTCACCGTGAACAACGCCCAGCCCGTCGCGACGCCGACGGCCGAGGAGCCTACGCCAGAGCCGATGCCCACCGCCGTGGTCGGGCCGACGCCTACGCCGGTTTCCATCGAGCAGCCTGCTACCCCGACGCCGCGGCCCTCTCCCACGCCTCGGGATGAAGAAGAGGTTGTGGAAGCCAGCACGTCCCCGACTGAAGAGGGAGAAGGTCTTAGTATACCATTCGATGTCGGGGAACTGCGTGGCGCCTTTTACACCGGGGCATCAATCACCGTATTGTTGTTCCTGCTGGGGGGCTTCTACCTGTTGGTGAAGGCCGGTGTGCGCTGGCTCTTGCGCCAGCGGCATACAAATTGACCGCCCGGGCGAGTCGCTGCTGGGCCGACAGATACACGACATGCAACAGGTGGCGCGTCCTGCGTGTTGCGTGGAAACAGGGCGCAGGGTATAACAGTGGAATTCTACCTCATCGCGGGGCTGGGCAATCCAGGCGCACGGTACGCTGCAAACCGGCACAATGTCGGCTTTCGTTGCGTCGAACGGCTGGCCGCAGCCCACGGCCTGGCCTTCGATAAGCAGCAGCAGCGGGCCTACGTTGCTTTGGGCGCCTTCTGCGGGAGGCGAGTCATCCTGGTCAAGTCGCAGATATATATGAACGAGAGCGGTCGCGCAGTCGTGCCATTGGCCCGCTTCTACAAGGTGCGGCTTGAGCGCCTGCTGGTGGTCTACGATGACCTGGACCTGCCCCTGGGCAGGATGCGCCTGCGGCCCGAGGGCGGCAGTGGCGGGCACAAAGGGATGCGGTCTGTCATCGAGCATCTGGGGGGGCAGCGCGCCTTTCCGCGTCTGCGTATCGGCATCGGTCGCCCGCCGGGAAGGATGGACCCGGCCGCTTATGTGTTGCAGGATTTCTCGGCGGAAGAGGAACCGTTGGTAGGGGAGACGCTGGAGTGGGCTGTGGCTGCCATTGAGACCTGGCTGAGGGAGGGGGTCGAAGAGGCGATGGGGCGGTATAATCAGAGATGTCCAGGATTTTCGGGAGCCAGGGAGTAAAAATGGGACTCAACGCCCAGGGAGTACATGTCCTCACGGGCCTACCCTCTGACGTCTACGGTTGTTGGAGGAGATGAACGTCTCTGGATTGCTGGCTTGGCTTGACAGGCTACCGGCCTACCGGGTGCTGCTGGAGGAGCTGTGGGCTGGCGAGACTCCGTCCCCGCTGGGTCTCCTGCGGGCAGCCCGTCCTGCTCTCCTGGCTGCCCTGGCGGGCGGCCTGGGCCGCCCACTCCTGGTCGTCGCCGGGAGTGTGGAGCGGGCTCGCGCCCTCCACCGGTCCCTCCATGACTGGCGCTCCGAACCGGTCCGGATCATGCGCTTACCCGAACCCCCCGCTCTCTTCTACGAGCGCACTCCCTGGACCGACGAGGCTATCGTGGGCCGCCTGCACGTCCTCTCAGTCCTTCAGTCCTCATCTACTCAGTCCTCATCTACTCAGTCCTCATTGGTCGTTGTCGCCTCGGCCCGCGCGCTGATGCAGCGCACGTTGCCATTGCATCAGTTTCGCACCTCCGTTCGTGAGTTCCGCGTGGGCCAGACACTTGATCTGGAGCAGGTCTTGGGCCGCTGGATGGGGATGGGCTATGAACCTGTCAGCGTCGTCGAGGCTCCCGGCCAGTTCAGCCACCGGGGTGGCATCCTTGACATCTTCTCGCCGGCCGATTCCCTGCCTGTGCGTATCGAACTCTTCGGCAGCCAGATCGAGTCGCTCCGGTGCTTTGATCCCGCCACCCAGCGTTCGCAGAACCGGACGGAGAGCGTCACCATTACACCGGCCCGCGAGGCGCTTCCTCGCCATGGCCCGCGTGTCGCTGGTCACGTCTCCGCGCAGTTGGCCGGCGATCAACCGGCCGATGTGCGTGCTGAACTGGAGGCCCATCACCGTAACCTGGCGGCCGCCACTCCCTTCCCTGGCCTTGAGTTCTACCTGCCTTACTTTTACACCGAGTCTGCCACGCTGATGGACTACTTCTCACCTGAGGTCATGATTGTCGTGGATGACCCGCAGGAACTGGCGGATGCCTGGGCTCGTCTGGAGGAAGAGGCCGTGGACCTGCGGTCTGCTGCTGAGCAGGATGGGATGCTCCCACCCGACTACCCGCTTCCCTACGTCACCTGGGACGAGTGGTCGGAACGGCTGACCGACCGACCTGTTCTCATGCTGAGCCACGGGGAGGAAGGTACGACCTCTCGCCTGGCTGACTGTTTTATCCCCGGCCCCCGTTTTGGTGGTCAGATTAAGCCTGTGTTGGAGCATATCCATACGGCGCAGACCAGGGGCGAGCAGGTAGTCGTCGTCAGCCAGCAGGCCCGACGGTTGGCCGAACTGTGGGGTGAAGAGGATGTGGGATGGAGAATGGAGAATGTAGATTGCGGATTGCCGGTTGATGAGCTGCGGGAGCCACCACAGGCATCGCTGACATTCGTACAGGGCTCCCTCGCCGAAGGATGGCTTCTCCGCTTTTCTCCTTCTTCTACTCTCTACTCATCTGCTCATCTACTCACAGACTCAGAGATCTTCGGCTGGCGTCGCCCTGAGCCCAGGCGGTCCGTCCGTCGCCGTAAGATTGCCCCGGAGTCCTACTTCGCTGACCTCACTCCCGACGATTTCGTCGTCCACGTCGAGTACGGCATCGGCATATTCCGTGGTCTGGTCACGCGGGCCATGGAGGGGGTCGAGCGTGAGTACCTGCTGGTGGAGTATGGGGGCAGCGACCGTCTCTATGTCCCTGTCCACCAGGCAGATCGGCTCAGCCGTTACATTGGAGCCAGCGAGCGCCCACCGCGCCTGAATCGGCTGGGCACGGCCGAGTGGCGGACTGTCAAGGAGCGGGCCAAGCGGGCTGCTGAGGACGTCGCCCGCGAACTTCTGGAACTCTACGCCGCCCGTGAACTGGCCACCGGTCATGCATTCAGCCTGGACACACCCTGGCAGGCGGAACTGGAGGCCGCTTTTCCCTACTTCGAGACCGAAGATCAACTGCGCGCCATCGCCTACGTCAAGGCCGACATGGAAAAGCCTAAGCCGATGGACCGGCTCATTTGCGGCGACGTGGGTTATGGCAAGACCGAGGTGGCGCTGCGGGCAGCCTTCAAAGCCGTGATGGATGGCAGACAGGTTGCCATCCTGGTGCCGACGACTGTCCTGGCCCAACAGCACTACGCCACCTTCCGCCAGCGGTTGGCTCCCTTCCCCATCGAGGTAGAGATGCTCTCGCGCTTCCGTTCCCGGACAGAGCAACGGAGAATTCTGGAGAAGTTGCTTACTGGTCAGGTGGATATCGTTATTGGTACTCATCGGTTATTGCAGAAGGACGTCGCCTTCGCTGATTTGGGCCTGCTGATCATTGACGAGGAGCAGCGCTTTGGTGTCACTCACAAGGAGCGGCTCAAGCGCATGCGCACCGAGGTGGATGTGCTGACGATGACCGCCACTCCCATTCCGCGCACTCTCTACATGGTGCTCACTGGTGTGCGCGACATCAGCACCATTGAGACCCCGCCCGAGGAGCGGCTGCCGGTCACCACTTACGTGGGTGAGTACGACACCCAATTGGTGCGCAGGGCTATCTTGCGCGAAGTGGGGCGCGGTGGGCAGGTCTTCTACGTCCACAACCGCGTGCAGACGATCGAGACAGTGCGCCACCGGTTGGAACGACTGGTGCCGGAGGCGACCTTTGCTGTGGCCCATGGACAGATGCGAGAGGCAGGCCTGGAGCGGGTGATGTTGCGCTTTGTCGCCGGGGAGATTGAGGTGCTGGTGTGCACTAGCATCATTGAGAGCGGCCTCGACATCCCCAACGCCAACACGCTCATCGTCGAGCGGGCTGAGCGATTCGGGCTGGCGCAACTGTACCAGTTGCGGGGACGCGTGGGCCGGGGCGCGCAGCGGGCTCACGCCTATTTCTTCCACACCCGGTTGGCCCGTCTGACGCCCGAAGCGCGCCAGCGACTGGAGACTATCCGCGAGGCGGCTGAATTAGGTGCCGGGTACACCGTCGCCATGCGGGACCTGGAGATTCGTGGCGCGGGTGACATTCTGGGTACCCGCCAGTCGGGCCACGTCGCTGCCGTCGGCTTCAATCTCTACACCCGGCTGCTGGCGCGGGCGGTGCAGGAATTGAGGGCGCAGCGCGAGGGCCAGCCTCCGCCTCCGGAGCCGCTGGGGAGTATCCGGATTGATCTGCCTATTCCGGTGCAGTTGCCGACGGACTACGTTCCCGACGTGCGGCTGCGTCTGCAGATATACCGTCGTTTGGCGGAATTGAACTCGATGGCGCAGGTCGAAGAGATGGAGCGGGAATTGGCCGACCGCTTCGGACCGTTGCCCGGGCCAGCGCAGAACCTGATGTATCAGTTGCGGTTGAAGGCGCTGGCGCGCGACGCCGGGGTGGGGGTTATCGGTGTTGAGAATGGCCGCCTGGCGCTGCGGTCGGGTGGGGGGGATTACCCCGAGCGCGAAAGACTCCGGCGCGTCCTGGGCGAGCGCGCGGCCGTCGGCCGGCGCGATGTCTGGCTGCCGCTGGAGCACGACTGGCGGGAGGAGTTGGTGGCCGTGTTGAAGGACATGGCCCGCACCGCTGGTTGACGGATGGTGCGGGAGATGGAAGTACCTGGTAGTTATCGGACACGGTGATACGATCCAGAATCTCACCGATGTCAATGTCGTGTCGCCTTCGCTCGACGGTGAAGACGATCTCGGCCAGCACGATAGCCGGGATCAGCAGTCCCAAATTCCGACGATTGAAATCGTCGTCTGACACGGGAAGTGCGTTGAAAACGCACTAAATGAGGCCGTTTTAACCCGTTTTAACGGGTTTCGCCGTATCAGCGGGGTGTTTCAACGCCCCGCCTCTTGCCGCGCAAAGATGGCACACGTCCTATTCCTGCTGTGCGAGGTGCTCAAAGATGGTGTGTCCGACGATTAGGGCGGGAGTCGCCGCCGGTGTGGGGGGAATGGTTGGCCTGCGGTGGGCGGTTGGGTAACTGACCGTTCTACCGCGATTCTAGCCAAACATCCCTCCGCCCTGTGAAACGTGGCGCGTGACGGCAGCATGTTTTTGACTTTTGCGCGAGGTTGGGTTATTACTGGTGTTGTCTCTGGCATGATGCAATTATGGACAGGGAAGCAGTAATGACCCCTGGCTATCCGGCTACGCTGATGATTGGTATTTGCATTTTTCGGCTTGTTGGTATAAACTGGTGTCAGACTTGTTGTTTGTTCTCTACCTTACAAACTTTGCCTGGCTGTGGCAAGCGCGTTATGCGGCCAAAACGGGGCATAAAATACCGACAAGGGGGATGTATGAGAAAAAGGCCGAAAGTACCGTAGTAGTTGTGCGTAAGTGAAGGTAAGTTTGAATACACAAACGATAACAATGTCTCTATAACTTGGTTGATTATCAAAATTAACGGATCATCCGCTTTGTGTTAAGCTAGAAGGTGTCGCCTTTTGGAGTACTATTTGAAGTGTGGTAAAGTAGGGATGGCAGCCGTAGCAGTAGGCGCTGTGGGAAGAGTGGGCAGCGCAGTTTGCTGTCC
>Ga0075114_10000074_pt1 | contig 70595 bp, 66 predicted proteins | sample AntAceMetag02UKM_FD_69784 | JGI IMG/M metagenome (GOLD analysis project Ga0075114, IMG submission 69784) | Saline lake microbial communities from Ace Lake, Antarctica - Antarctic Ace Lake Metagenome 02UKM | ecosystem: Environmental > Aquatic > Non-marine Saline and Alkaline > Saline | place... | reverse complement strand
CCAAGACCACGCTCAGACAACACGCTCGCGCTATGAATCTCTTCTGCGCCATTTCATCCTCCTTACCACAAATCCGATGTGCTACACTCAGTGCGGCATGGCGGCCCAACTAGTCAATAGACAGACATCTTTCCATCTAATCATCTAGTTTGTGGTATTAGGCCGATATTGTTCCATCTAATCACTCATTTCGTCGTACTATGCGGATATTTTGCCACGTAACATCCCCTTTTCGGCATACTAGACGGCGAGCCTTTCCACCTAACTCGCTTGCCACAATCAAGTAGGAGTGGTACAATAGGCGTCCATCAACTCGAACGTATTGTACATCAACAAGCCCAACAGCGCAATAGCCAGTGGAGGGCGAAATGGGCAAGCAGTCCGAGAAAAAACTACTCGACCAGGCCTGCACTGAGCTTTGCCGAAGTGTTCGTGACACCATCCGGCTCAAGCATTATTCCATTCGCACCGAGCAGGCCTACGTCCACTGGATCAAACGCTACATCTTTTTCCACAACCTGGAGCATCCAAACGATATGGGCAGTCCCGAAATCGAAGCCTTCCTCACCCATCTGGCAGTCAAAGAGAACGTTGCCGCCTCCACACAGAATCAAGCCCTCGCCGCCTTGCTGTTTCTCTACCGCGAGGTGCTCAACAAGGATCTGGATGGCCCCATTGATGCCATGCGCGCCAAAAGACCAAAACGGCTGCCCACTGTCTTGACCAAAGAGGAGGTATCCAAGGTCATTGGCTTTCTATCCGGCACCAACCAACTGATGGTCAAATTGCTCTATGGCAGTGGCTTGAGGCTGATGGAGTGTGTGCGGCTGCGCGTCAAGGACGTTGACTTTGCCCAGCGCCAGATCATCGTACGCGATGGCAAAGGAATGAAGGATCGGGTGACGATGTTGCCCGATGTACTTATTCCACCCCTGCAGGAACACCTGCGCCACGTGAAACGGATACACGATGACGACCTGGCCAAGGGATATGGCAGTGTTTACCTGCCCTTTGCCCTGGAACGCAAGTATCCGAACGCCAATCGGGAATGGATCTGGCAATACGTCTTTCCCGCCTACAAACGATCCACAGACCCACGCAGCGGTGCGATACGCCGCCATCACATCCACGAGAGTGGCCTGCAAAAGGCGGTCAAGAGGGCGGCTAAACTGGCGGGGATCAACAAGCGTGTCACCTGCCATACCTTCCGCCACAGTTTCGCCACCCACCTGCTCGAAAACGGCTACGACATCCGCACGGTGCAAGAACTGCTCGGCCACAAGGACGTGAGAACGACGATGATCTACACCCACGTCCTCAAGCGAGGTGGCCTGGCCGTCCGCAGCCCGCTCGACGAACAATGAGAATCCTCTTCCTCACCCCCCAACTTCCCTACCCGCCCCAGAAGGGCACAGCCCTCAGGAACTGGGGGCTGATCGCCGGGCTGGCCCGCCGCCACCAGGTGAGCCTGCTTTCCTTCCTGTCCCCGGGGCAGGACCCTGAACCCGCGCCGACCCTGGCCGCCGCCTGTGCGCGCGTCGAGACGGTTCCCCAGCCGGCGCGCACCACCCGCGACCGGTTGCGCGACATGCTCGTCACACGCCAGCCCGATATGGCGCTGCGGCTACTGTCGGAAGAGTACGGCCGGCGGCTGGCGGACTGGCTGGCGCGGGAGCCCTTCGACGTCGTGCACGTCGAGGGAATCGAGTTAGCCCCCTACCTCGACATCATCGAGGGTACTCCCCCCCTCATAGGGGGGGCTGGGGGGGGTCGGCCCCTCGTCGTTTTCGACGACCACAACTGCGAGTATCTGCTTCAGCAGCGGACCTTCCTCACCGACCTGCATACCCCTGCCCGCTGGGCCGGCGCAGCCTACTCGTTCGTGCAGTGGCGGCGGCTGCGTCGTTACGAAGCGCAGGTCTGTCACCGCGCCGACCGCGTGTTGGCTGTCTCCGAGGCGGACGCGGCGGCACTGCGAGCGCTAGTGCCTGACCTCAATGTGACCGTCATCCCCAATGGCATTGACACGCAAGTCTACCGGCCTGAAATCTCCAATCTCCAATCTCCAATCTCCAATCTGGTCTTCACGGGCACGATGGACTTCCGGCCCAACGTGGACGCGGTGCTGTGGTTTGCGCGGAAGGTGCTGGAGCGGGTGCGGGCGGAGGTGCCGGAGGCCTGTTTCGTCGTCGTCGGGCAGCGTCCCCACCGGCGACTGGACGGGCTGCGGGACGATCCGGCGGTGAGACTGACGGGGTGGGTGGAGGACACACGCCCTTACATCGCGCAGGCGGCGGTGTACGTCGCGCCGCTGCGCGTGGGGGGCGGGACGCGGCTCAAACTGTTGGAGGCGATGGCGATGGGCAAGGCTGTGGTCGCCACGCGGTTGGGGGCGGAGGGGTACCCGGTGACGGATGGGCGCGAGTTACTGCTGGCCGACACGCCGGCTGATTTCGCCGCTGCGGTGGTGGCGCTGTTGCGCGCGCCGGAGCGACGGGCCGAACTGGGCCGGGCCGCGCGGGCCTTCGTCGAGCAGCGGTACGACTGGCGGATTATCGTGCCACGGGTGGAGGCGGTGTACGAGGAAAATCCCAAATCCCAAATCTAAAACCCCAAGCCCCAGGCGGCGCGGTCTTGGGGTCTTAGACAGTCCGTTCGCAGTGACGACTTGAGCCGTCCAGCCTCGCCGATGGTTGAAACCATCGGCTGATACGGGAAGTGCGTTAAAACGCACTGGAACACAGCCTCTGAACCCGTTTCAACGGGTTTCGCCATATCAGCGGGGTGTTTCAACGCCCCGCGTGGGTGCGGCTGAGCAGGTGCCCTCTGGAGAAGTTGTACGCGCGGTTACTCGTCCGGCTGGGGGCGGCGGGCGCGGCGTCGCCGCACGATACCGCGCACCAGGTAGAACAATCCGATGAAGGGCACTGCGATCACGACCAGCACCGGAGCGATGAGGACGACGATGACGATGGCCGCGTCCACCAGGAACTGCAGCATGCGGATGAGGGATTGGAACGCGTTGCGCAGCGTACCCTCTGGATGCCAGCCACCGATCTGGATGGGTTGAGCCAGTTCGTCGGGGGTGATGTCGAGGCTGACCGTCGCCAGCGCCGCCGACTGCTCCAGGTACTGGATGCGCCCCTTGACCTGTTCGATCTCGGCCTCGACCTGTCGCAGTTGCTCGTAGACGGCGAGGGCGGCCTCGGTGTCCTCCGCCTCCTCCAGGAACTCCAGCAGCCGTTCCTCGGTCGCCTCCAGGTGGCGCAGGCGGGACTGGAGGTCCACGTACTCCTCGGTCACGTCCTGGCCGGAGATGCTCTCGCGCCGCACCTCGGTCGCCAGGTCGCGGATGCGTTCCAGCGCGTCGTCGAGGCTTTCGGCGGGAATGCGAAGGGTGACGGAGGCCTGTAGCTCCTCCTGGTACTGGTACAGGCTTGAATCGACGATGTAGCCACCCAGTTCATCTACCAGACCACCGATCTCATCGAGGGCTGCCTCGGTGTCCGGCACCACCAGGTCGAGCGAGGCGTTGCGGATGATGAGGCGCTCGACGGCGGCGTAGTCGGCCGCTCCGTAGCCCGGTGCGGCGGGGGCAGAAACAGACCTCTCGGCCTCAACGACAACCTCCTGGACCTCGACCGGGGCCTCGACATAGGCCATCTCTGGCGTAGGTAGCGCAGCCTTGCCACAGCCCGCGACGACCAATACGAGGGCGAAGGCTATAAGGATATGCAGTGCTTTGCGGTTCATGAACAGTCTCCTTTCCGCGCTTCCAGCGCAGAACTCGTCTTGCTCTCTAGACGCTTGTGGGGAGCAGAAAGTTCCCGCTAATCAGCGCCCTATCTCCAGTCGCTCAATGAGGCGCAGGGGAAGTCCTCGGGCCCGCATCCGCTCCTGGGTGATCTCCACTGGATAGGCGACGCGATGAAACTCCCAGGTCATGTTCTCCACGTTCTCCACGTCGAGTATCGCGTAACTGGCCCGTGGGTCGCCATCGCGGGGCTGGCCCACGCTGCCCGGGTTTATGATCGTGCGGCGCGGGCCGAGCGCCCGGGGACCAGGGAAGGGAGGGATCAGCGTCTCACAGCGTCGTCGCTGCTCGTCCAACTCGAAGATGAGAGGGATGTGAGTATGACCCACCAGGCAGATCGTGGTGGAAAAGTGTGCAAAGTTGGCGTAGGCCAAATTGGCGTCAAGTATGTACTCCCACACCGGTTCGCGGGGGCTGGCGTGGGCCAGGTAGAAGCCGTTTTGCTCCATGTGGGTAGGGATCTCGCTCAGGTAATCGCGCACGGCTGGCGCGAGTTCCGACTGCGTCCATGCGTTGGCGACGCGAGCGTCGGTGTTGAAACTGCCGAGGTCCAGTTGCCCCAGCGCGGCCCAGTCATGATTGCCTGCCAGGCTGATGTGGGGGAAGTCCTGAACCCGTTCGACACATTCGTTGGGATTGGGACCATACCCCACCAGATCACCCAGACACCATATCTCATCGAAGGCTGGCGTATCGGCTAACACGGCCTCCAGGGCCGCCATGTTAGCGTGAATGTCGGATATAATCAGATAGCGCATGTCGTCGTCGCTCCATGTGAATTTGTGCTGGACGCACTCTTCTTCCCAGTTACGTCCAGTGCAGCGCATTATATACCGATTTCCCGCTTTGCGCTAGCCAACTTGTCGAGCCCAGGTAACAGTTGTATAATTGCTCCTGAGTTGACCAACCTTACCAGGAACCACTCCCGATGGCCCCAATTCTTGATCAGCACGTGTTGGAATTCATAAGTCGCAGCCCCGGCCAGACGCGGCGGCTGGGTGAGCGCCTGGGCGCGCTGCTGCGAGGCGGGGACGTGATCTGCCTGGAGGGACTGCTGGGCTCGGGTAAGACGTGTCTGGCACAGGGTGTGGGCCGGGGCTGGGGGGCGGGCCGGATACTTACCAGTCCCTCTTATGTCCTGGTTCGCGAGTACGCGCGCCCCGATGGCACCGTGAGACTCTACCATGTGGATCTCTACCGCATCTCCGGCGTGGAAGAAGCGTTTGGTCTGGGGATAGATGAATTTCTAGGGGACACGCACGCAGTCTGCATCATCGAATGGGCGGAACGGGCACGGCCCATGATGTCACCCGATCATCTGTGGGTCAGACTGGAATTTATTGACCAGACCCGGCGGGCTCTTTGTTTCGTGGCGCAAGGGAAGCGTCACGTGGCACTGCTGCGGGAATTTCGTCGGATAGCCTTCGGAGCGTAGGCAGAATAATGTTGATCGCGATTGATACCGCTACCGGCCACGCCAGCCTGGCGCTGCACGATGGGTTCCAGGTGCGGGTGGAGCACACGTGGGAATCGGTGCGCAGGCACACCGTCGAGTTACTACCCCGTCTGGTGGCCGCGTTGGAGCAATTGGGCCTTGGTACCGAGCATCTCAGCGGCGTGGCAGTGACGCGCGGGCCAGGCTCCTTCACCGGACTGCGGGTAGGTATAGCAGTAGCGAAGGGACTGGCATTGGCGCGAGGTCTGCCGTTGATTGGCGTGCCGACGCTGGACGTGGTTGCGGCAGCCCAGGGGCGAGACCGCCGGCCGTTGTGTGCAGTGTTGCAGGCTGGACGGGGACGCGTCTGTGTCGCCACTTACCGCTGGCGGAAGGGGGAGTGGCGCGCGCGCGAAGCGCCGCGCCTCACAACCTGGCCAGCACTGGCGAACGAGACGACTTCCCCGACCCTGTTCTGCGGTGAGGTTGACGCGGTGGGGGCCGAGACACTAGCCGCTCTCGGCGAACTGGCCGCGCTTTTGCCAGCGGCAGCGCGGCTGCGGCGGGCCGGTTTCCTGGCAGAGTTGGGCTGGCGACGATTGAACCGTGGCGAGACCGACGATCCGGCCGCGCTGACCCCAATTTATCTTCAGTACCCCACATGATGCAACAGCCCTTGCCCTATACCATCCGTCCGATGGAGCCGGGCGATGTCCCGGCGGTAGCCGCTATTGAACGGCTCTCTTTCCCCACGCCCTGGCCACCATCGTCTTACCTGCATGAATTGGGGCATAGTACGCGATCTTTCTACTACACCTTGTTGAAGCCAGCAACTGGCACCGCTGTGCCCTCCAGGCGAGGGTGGCGGCACTGGATGCGTGGCATGATGGGCCTGTCGAAAGAAAGCCGGGTGATCGGGTACATAGGCTTCAGGCTCCGGGACACCGGGGCACACATCAGCACTATCGCCGTACATCCCGACTGGCGCGGGAGGGGGTTGGGAGAACTATTGCTACTGACGGCGATGGAGAAAACGTTGGAACTGGAGAGCAGTGTGGTGACATTGGAGGTACGCCCTTCCAACCGGGTGGCCCAACATCTATATCGCAAGTACGGCTTCCGGCTGGAGAGAGTCCGCCGTGATTACTATCGGGATGGCGAGGACGCCTGGATCATGGCAGCCGAGGTAGGCGGGAACGCTTACTGGACACGGCTGACCGGGTTGCGCCAGGCACTGGAGGCGCGCCTGCGCTTCCAGCAGAGACCGGCGTTGGACAAAACGATGGGGATACGCTATAATCCCTTGCCAGAACGGTCGGGGAGGTGATGGTGGGGCTGATCAAGTTTGTACGTAATTACAACGATGAGAGCACCGAGCGGGGCTTCCAGTTCGAGTTCTTCTGTGACCGATGCGGGACAGGCTATCGTACCCCGTTCAAGACCTCGGCGACAGGTATGGTGAACGAAGCGCTGGACGTGGCCAGCGGCCTGTTGGGTGGCGTGTTCGGCACGGTCGCCGACGTGGGCGATCGGGTGCACTCTGCGACATGGGAACAGGCACACGACAAAGCTTTCGCCGAGGCGGTCGAACAGGTCAGGCCGAACTTCCGGCAATGTCCGCGTTGCAGTAAGTGGGTGTGCGTAGAGCAGTGTTGGAACGAGACGCGGGGTCTGTGCAAGGGCTGCGCCCCTGACCTGGCGGTAGAGATGTCAGCGATGCAGGCCGGCGCAGCCATCGAGGCAGCACAGGAGGCGGCTCACGCGGCGGCAAGCGAGCAGGTGACGGCGCAGTCGTTCGATGAGACGATCAGGGCGGTTTGCCCCAGGTGCGGTGCTCCGGTCAGCGGTGGCAAGTTCTGCGCTCAGTGTGGCGCTCCGTTGGCCGCCGAGAAGTTCTGCACGAAGTGCAGGAGCAAAATCCCGGTTGGGGCGAAGTTCTGCCCACAGTGCGGTGCACCTCAGAAGTAGGCAGATTGCAGATTACATAGGAGGGAGAGCGTGTCAGAGTTGGAGGCGCTGGCGGCAGAGGTCGCCAGGTGTACACAGTGTCTCTTAAGCCGGGGACGGACCAAGGCAGTGCCCGGCGAAGGACCAGAGAATGCTGAGATCATGTTCGTCGGTGAAGCGCCGGGCTTCCACGAAGATCAGCAGGGACGCCCATTCGTGGGAGCGGCGGGCAAGTTCCTCGATGAATTGTTGGAAATCATTGGCCTGAAGCGCGAGGATGTCTTCATCGCCAACGTCATCAAATGTCGCCCTCCGGGCAATCGCGACCCACTGCCCGAGGAGATCGAGGCCTGTAAGCCGTTCCTCGACCGGCAGATTGAACTGATTCAGCCTAAGTTGGTAGTGACACTGGGGCGCTTCTCGATGGCGCGGGTCTTCCCAAAAGCGCGTATCTCCCGCATTCACGGTCAGCCGTGTAAGATCGGCGGCGTGATCTACTATCCGATGTATCACCCGGCGGCGGCGTTGCACCAACCCAGCCTGCGCCGCACCGTGGAGGAGGACATGCGCCGCATCCCCGAGTTGCTCAAGCAACCAGAACAGATCGCCGAGTCTCCGCTTCTGGAGGAGGCGGAGCAATTGAGGCTATTCTGAGATTGCAGATTGCAGACTGCAAACTTCAAACTGCGGATCGCGGACCGCGACTTACGAGATTGGCAGGCAACAAGTGATCGAGTTTATCTCCATCGTCGTACTTACGTTTGCACTGGCGCTGATCGTGCTGGGAGCCATCACGATGTGGCTGGAGCAGGGACGGGGGCGGTTCCAGGGGATCGCACTGACCCTGGTCGGGCTACTCGTCGGCACTGGGTACGCCTTCCTGGGAAGCCGCTTCTCGTTGGCACTCTTAAATCGCCTGGTCGTGCACATAGATTTGCCAGCCCTGATGGCTACGGCCTTCACGTATACGGCGGGCGTGTTGAGCGGCGCATCGTTGGCCGTGGGGCTTTTCCTGTGGGCCACGGGCCGCTTTCGGCACCAGGTTAAGCGGACTGTGGTCGCCTTTGTCGTGGTTGGCATACTGGTGGCGCTGGTGGCGACTTTCCTGGCCATCGTCCTCAGCGCGCCCTAGGGAGTGGCGCCACCTGTAGCAAGCGTAGCGCCACCTCGGCCCGGATGGCTGCCCCCACCGGTAGCCATTGCTCGTCAGTATCAAGCACCGGTGGGTGCGTTTTGGCACTTCAACACATCAGCAGGTAACGGTAGGCCGAGATGGCTGCCTTGGCTCCCTCGCCGATGTGCACCAACGCCTGCTCCGAAACATAGGTCACGTCGCCCGCGGCGAACACCCCTGGCCAACTGGTGGCACAGTTCACGTCCACAATGATATGTCCGCGCCTGTCGCAGTCCACCCACTCTCGCACCAGGTCGGAGTTGGGAGTGCGCGGCAGTTTCACGAACACACCCTTGACCGGTATCTCCCGCTTCTCGCCCTCTGGCGTTGTGATCACAACCGCCTCGACGAAGCGCTCACCGCACACCTCTCCTACCGCTGCGCCTTCTACGATCTCGACGTTCCGCATCTGGCGGAGCCTGTGCACCAGGGGGGTGTCTGGCAGAGATTCGGGGGCTAGCAGGTAGACCCAGTGTGCCTTGCGGGCCAGGTCAGCGGCGGCCCACTGGGCGCGCCGTCCCTGCCCCACCACGGCCACGTCCTTGCCCAGAAACAGGCTGGCGTGCGTAGTCGCCAGGTAACTCAGGCCGTAACCGGCCAGCCGAGCCTCACCTGGAACGTCCAGACGCTGTGGCTTAGCGCCCGTCGCCATAATCACGGTCTGCCCTTCATAACGGTCGCCCTGGACGGTATCCACGACAAAATTTTTCCCTACAGGCATCATCTTGGTCACGGTGTCGAAATCGCGCACAAAGCTCAGGTAGTCGAGTTGGCGGCGGAAAGCGTCCAGCAACGTCTCGCCGGTGATAGTCTCTCGCCCTTCCATCTCCTCCAGTTGCATGGCGTAGGTGGTCTGACCGCCCCACCGTTCCGCGATGATCAGCGTCTCCAGTCGTTGGTTGATAGCCATTGCCGCGGCGGTGATGCCTGCCGGCCCGCCGCCGATGATGATCAGGTCATACATTACTTTTCCTCCTCTCAGGACCACTCCGCCGGTACAGGCGGGATGAGTTCTTTTTCCATCAGGAAGCGGGTCATATCCTGCGCCTGACGGATGGTCGCTTTCGCTTTGCTGAGCAGTTCTTCGTGGGAGAGGCTCAGACGGGCCACGCCCTGCTCCTGCGCTTTCATGCCGACGGCCGCTGCTTCGCGGGGGAAGATCTCCCACTCATCCATCTTTGGCACCACGCGCTCCTCGTCGAGTCCTCGCTCAAGAGCACAACGGGCCAGTTCCTCAGCGGCGGCGATGGCCATCTCGTCGGTGATGGTCGTGGCTCGTACGTCCAGCACGCCCCGGAAGATGCCGGGGAAGCCCAACGAGTTGTTGATCTGATTGGGGAAGTCGCTGCGGCCTGTGCCCATGATGCGCACCCCAGCCTCCTTCGCTTCCCAGGGCCAGATTTCAGGAATGGGATTGGCACAGGCGAAGAGTATCGCGTCCTCAGCCATCCCCTTCACCCACTCCGGCAGGATCGTCCCCGGGCCGGGCTTGCTGGCCGCGATGCACACGTCGGCCCCGCGCAGTGCCTCGGCGGAACCTCCGCGCCGCCCCTCGGCATTGCTGTTCTGGCAGATGCGCCACTTGTCCACGAACTCGATCTTGCGCTGCGCGATGTCCTCTCGCTCTGGATGCAGGATGCCCTTGCTGTCGCAGGCGATGACGTGGCCGAACGGGACGCCGCTGGCCAGCAGCAGTCGCAGCGTCGCCACGTTGGCTGCGCCGGTACCGATTATCGCGACCTTGATATCCTCCCTACGTTTGCCCACCACCTTTAGCGCGTTGAGCACCCCGGCCAGGATGACCGTGGCCGTGCCCTGCTGGTCGTCGTGCCAGACCGGGATCTTGATCCCAGGATCGCTGCGCAGCATGTCGAGCACGCGGAAGCACTTGGGCTGCGAGATGTCCTCCAGGTTGATCCCGCCGAAGGAGGGCTGGATCAGTTTGACGGCCTGGATGATGGCGTAGGGGTCTTTGGTGTCCAGGCAAATCGGCACGGCGTCCACACCGCCCAGGTACTTGAAGAGCAGCGCCTTGCCCTCCATCACCGGCAGCCCGGCCTCCGGGCCGATGTCGCCCAGGCCCAGCACCCGCGTGCCATCGGAGACAATGGCGACCATGTTGCCCTTGTTGGTGTACTCGTAGACCAGTTCTTCATTCTCGTGGATGGCACGGCAGGGGGCCGCCACGCCGGGCGTGTACCAGATGGCGAAGTCGCTGAACGCGCGGATGACGCACTTGGGCGCGATTTGCACCTTGCCACGGAAGAAGGGGTGCAGGCGCATCGCGTCTTCCGCCGGTTTCTTGGCCTTGGCTAACAGTTCTTCTTTGGTTAGTTTAGTAGACATTACACCTCCTGAAGGTTTAAGAAACCGGGTTTTTCGGAAAAAACCCGGTTTCTACTTTCCCGGGCACTGCCTGGCGACGGCTGGGGCAATGTTTTTGTTATTTCCAACAGCCTCGATAAGCTGCTCAACCGAGACAATCGGACCGTATTCCGCTTTTAGCGCTTCAAGACCCTTCCTCTGTTCTCCACAGATTTCAAACAACTTTGCCGGAATGTTCTCCTCCTTCATGTAGACCTCTTCCTGCAGATCAATTCTGGCGATGATATTGTCCACGTAGAATGCAAACTGCTTGTCATAGAGTTCCTTGGGATACTCCTTGCCAATTCCGGTGAACAACTCTTTGAGGTCCTCGTACTTCGGAATAAACCCGATTGGCGTTTCAATCGCATCGACGTCTCCGTGTGCTCTTCGTTCAAGCCAGCCAAGCCACACTTTCACATCACGTTTCTCGCCAAGCAGCCCGTTTCCCTCCCTGCCACGGGCGCCAAACGTTAGGAAGTAGTTCAGCCCGGCCATAATAGGTTTGCTTTTCAGTTTGTCAGAATCAAAGAAGGCAAATTGCGCATCCATATAGTCGGCCAGCGGACCAGGGATAAACGGTTCATTGGCCCAGGGCTGGCGCCTGACGCCCTTGGCCCCAACCTCCGTTGCGGTTGCCGCCGAGAGGACCGAGGCTCCGATGACAACCCCCTGATCGGAATTCTTGGCGACCCAGACCGGGGGCATCGTATCGCTGTCCCGCCCGCTGTATGTGGTCACCTTGATTTCCACCCCGCGTGGATCTTCGGCCGCGGCTTCATTGTAGTTTCCGATGAATTTACTATCTACCGTACATCGGGCATTCGGACTAGAAAGTGGAATGGGCTTGCCATTCTTTTCCGTCTTGCCTTCCCACCATTCGCCCTGGAAGTTGATACCCTTTTTCGGGTGTTCCTCTCCGTTCCCGACCCAATGCGGCACTTTGTCTTCGTCAATCAAAACATTCGTCCAGATCACTTCCGTGCCTTCTTCTCTCAGACATTTCATTAAGTATGGATCACTTTCGCGGTTCACATCCCGAACAATCCCAAAGATCCCCTTCTCAGGGTTGACGGCTCGCAACGTCCCGTCTCCAGCGATCCACAACTGGGCCAGATCGTCGCCGATGAAATCAGTGCCCACCATGGCGGTCGTGGTTTTCCCGCATCCAGAAGGCGCCGCCCCGGCGAAGTATGTTTGTCTTCCGCCAGGGCCTTTCAAGCCTGTTATGAACATGTGCTCCGATAATTCCTGTTCTCTGCGGTAATACGTTGCCAGGTCAACCGCAAAGCGGTGATTCCCTTTCTTCAGCAGCAGCGTATTGCCGGCATACGTACAGAACATCGAGAATGTCGTCAGCCAACTTCGGTCCATAAACACCCTGGCATTTGGCAGATCCTCTGGCCTGTTTGGGCCCTCGCTGTGAACGTTGGTGAAAAACAGCCCTTGGCGTTCTACTTCTTCGTCAAACCGGTCATAGACATGTCTGTACAGGATGTTTGCCGAGTGCATGACGTACGTTGACGTGGTGATTTCCAGAGCCGGAATTGCAGCCTGAGCGCCGATGGGGCCCCTGCTGAAGAAACCTACCAGCAGAGTTTTCCCTTTCGCAATTCCGGTCATGTGGGTTTCGACATAGTCATACGCCTCATCTCTGAGGATTTTTTTGGCAAGCACACTGACTTCTTCGCCTTCGTTCACAATGTAGAACGTTCTATCAATGATCCGCGCCTGTTCCTGGGCAAGGTCGAAGTGAATCGTATGGTCTTTCATAGCCAGGGGCCGCTCTTCGCCTTTCTCAAGGCTCATTTCCCTGACTCTTCGAACATCCGCATCTGATCCGGTGTTCACAAAAACCACGTCAGGATCAGTCATTGAAATCGCGTTTGCAATTTTCAGAAGCGCTTCCTCATTGGTTATCTTGCTCAGTTTTGCGACATTCTCCTGGTTGCACCTGGCCTCGAACAGGGCCTTCGCTTCGTCCAAGGTATTGATCCCACCGATTTCAGCGAGGATATCAATGCCTTTTTTCAGTTCCAACATGTTTTTCTCCTTTACCCACAGTGGTATAATTTCGGATTGTTCACCACATTTGGGTGTTGTTTCAGCATCCATGCCAGGTTCTCTCTTGAGTGATCTTCGTCACTTACAGTCTCCTTAAATGTATGGTTGGTTGGTTATGGTCAGCCACCAATCTGTTCCGGAATGGGAAGAGAAAGCCAGTCTGTGTCCACGAAATCACCACTCTCTTCCAGTTGGTACATTGCAACCCGCACCGCGACAGGAAAGGCATCTGATGGAACGGTCAGAACGTAGTCGTCTCGCACCACCTCCCCCGTCGCCCAAAGGTTGGTGGGATACCAGCCTCCAACGGGATTGAAAGAATCGGCCTGTGCCAGAACATCCTGAGCGCACTCCGGGGGGTCTTTGGAGACCAGGTGGACCGCTACGCGGTAATCTGACTGCACGTGCCGCGTTGCCTCCCAATAGATGGTCACCCGCAATCTATCCTCCCCCTCCCAGGCCAGATCAGCGGTTCGGACACGCACGCCATTGCCCAGATCGAAGTCCACTTGCACAGGAATATCTTCATATAACACATCCTGGCTGATTATCGCGACGCCTGGCACAGCCGAGGAGAAGTGCGCTTCCCCCAAGAGTTCAGCCCACCAGTATAGGGGCCAATTGCCCAGGTTGAAAGCCGGGGTCAGGACTTTGCCTTCCCGCTGCACGACAGACCGGAAGTCCACCCTGTGGTCTACAAGCTCAAATCCATCCAGTTCACCCGTCACATACAGCCCATAAGCAGCGGCAGAGTAGCCCCCCCCCCAGGGTAATGCAACTACGTTACGACCTCCTGGAAGGTCCGCGCCTCCGAGCGGCTGTAGAATCTGAATAACATCCCTGCCTGAAGGGTCATTCACCAGCCTGTAGACAAACGGTAAATTGGTGCGAAACAACCGTAGGGAAAACAGCAGCAGCCCCCCACACGCTATCCAACGTATAGCGGTCACTACCCGCGCCAGGCGATGCACCAGATAAGCCAACCCTATGACCAGAAACAAGATGCTCGGCATCAGCACGGCAGGCGCCCACACTGCCGAAGGGAACACCACTATGAATGCCAGGAACTCCAGGGTTCCCAACAAAAGCGCCGTGCCTATCCAAAGCGAACGGCGCCGGGCCAGCCAGGCCAACCCGACGGCCCCTGCCAGCAGCAGGACAACCGGCAGTTGGCGTTGAAGTTGACTCGCGAGGAAGTGGAAGTTGGAGGACCAGGTCGCGAGATTGTGGGGCCATTCCAGCACGTAGGAAGTTATCTCCTCCCCGAAGAATTGAGCCCAGAAGCCATCCCACGTGCCTGGCTGGCCGTACACCCAGCGAGCGCCTTGCAGAGCCCGCAGGGGCAGGTAGAGATAGGCGAGGAAGGGAAGGGCGAACAAGAGAGCGGACTTTGCGCTAAAGGCCAGCCAGTTGCGATTTCTCTCCCGCAGAGTGGGAAAAGCCAGGAGAAACACGAGTGGCATAAGCGAGATCAGTATGCGGTGATGCTCGACGCTTAGCCCCAGAAGGACCATCGCCAACCACCAGCGCCACTCTCCCCCCCTCTTTCCCCCCCACCGGGGGGGATGAAAGGGTGGGGGCAGGTCAATCGCTACCAAAAAGGTTACACTGATCAGGCACAAGCTGAAACTGTACACCTCGGCTACGACACTATGCATCCAGAAGGTCTCCACCAGGCCCAACGCCAACACAGCGAGGGCAGCTAACACATGTTCTCCTTCTGTAAGGCGGACGATCAGCCAATATGCTCCGGCAAGGCCTAGCAGCGACCACACTGTAGCCACCGTGGAAGCAGCGGCAGCCGGGGGAAGGCCCCCCAGACGTAGCAAATGGGTCAGCAGGGACCCCAGAATGGTAAACAGGGGATAACCTGTGTAATGAATTGTTCCCCAGAGATTCAGTGCGACCTGGATTTCCCCCACGTCAAGTGTATATCCGTGACCACTGCCGTTCACGTCACGCTGCAGTGTGCCACTGTATACCAGCAGCAAGATTCCACAGACAATCAAACCTGGTAAATAGGCCCGCCAGGTCCTGCTGGCTATTCTGTGCATGATTCTATCATTACCCAATCGTAGGCTGCGCCGAGAGTACGCTGATCCAGGCTCTCTTCCTGGGTTCGCTCATACGGTGAAAGCAGAACCGCGTGATTGAATCGAATCTGCGTTGGCTCTCCTGTCCGAATAGCAGTGCTCGGAATAGTAGCCGTGTAGACTGTCCAGGTCTCCAGCATAGGGAGCACACCAATCTCTTCCTCGTTGATCTCAAGGGACACAGCTTGCCCGGGAGGATATGCCCAGGCACAGAAACTGATGCAGTATGTCTGTGGGCTCAGATCAAAGCGGAGCGTAGCCGTTTGGATATCACCTGCCCAACGCCCCATTACCCCACCTATGTTCTCTGGCAGGTACCAGCCAGTGCCGACATAAGCCGCATCCTCAGGCGAGCCAAAGTTTACCCGAATGGTTCCCTCCACTGGTGGACAGCCCTCCAGTGGGCGCGCTCAATAAGCCAGTAGGTCCCCCTCCGCCCGCCAGAAACACAGTGAAGGATGCGTCGCAAAAAACGGCGGGAGTTGTTGTAGTTCTTCCTGGCTCAACAAGTCGCGGTGCACAAGGACGTAGCCAATATTCCACTGCTCAATTAATTGCGCTAGCTCATCCGCGGCGGCGGGATTGAGGTCCGCTTTTCCAGCTATGGCCTCAAATAAGTGGTATGAGCGAAAATGATTCACTGCTGTCAAGGACATCCGAGAGAGCGCACCACTGGGAATCCGTTTCCTGTGGATAGGCTGATAGTAGATCAGCTGGTGGCCATGCCCAAACAAAATGTAACCCGTATCCACTCCAAACGGAACCTCCAACAAGACGACGTCCCTGGAATCCTTTGCAACCTCCCGGTACACGGCATAGTCCCTGGGGAAGAAGATTGGAAACGGACGCAGTAAGTCGTAGTCCATGACGATGAGGAGCAACATTCCGCCAACCAGGACGAGGCGAAGGGGCTGTGCCACTCTGAGACGATCAAGCACAGCCCGGCCCCCCAGAGCAATAAAAGTGCTCAGGCTGAAGACCGCAGGAACGGCGAATCTCACAGGACAACGGTATTGGCCTCGAAGCAGTTTGTGTAGCGCAAGGTACGGCAGAGGAAGTCGAAAGATCTCTGTGTGCGGTTCCAAGGATGGGTAGGGGCCCAAGGCGAGAAGAAGCGAAGCGGCTGCGACAGCCAGCCATAACCCACCTCCCTTTCGTGCTCCACCCAGAACCCATACCACTATCGTTACGGGGACGATGAGGAGGCCGATGGTGAAATCGTCTGCGCCATCTTGAAAAAAAGCAGAGATGGGGAAGGAGTAAAAGATTGGAGTCTTCAGGGAGGCCTGAGGATAGCCGCTCGTATTCAACTGAAGCAGTTGAGAGACAGGGTAAAGCAGTACCAGACAGGCGAATACCAAGGCGACCAGGCCAAGGCGGACCAGGAGACTGTACCGACGGCCTCGATCTGAGCGGAACCCCGGCGACAGGAACTGGTCAAAGGCGTAGGGGACGAGGACCATTGGGACCCACATCATATACTGAAGGTCTGTCAACAGGGCTGCGTACAAGCAAAAAGCCAGAGGAAGAGCGGAGCCAAGTCGCCGCGAGTGGCAAACCAGGTCAAATGCCAGCAAGGTAAGAGGAATCCACCACATTGCCAACATATTGAGATGAGCGTGCGCAGTCCGGCTAATCATGGGAGGAGTAAATGCCATCAAAGCTCCTGCTATTACAGAAAGAGACCATGAACTGCCGTGGCGATAGGCAAACAGAAAAGTGAAATAAGCGGTAAGGAGAAAGGAGATAACGATGAATGTGTTTAGAATCACATTTATCTTCATGAATGGTTGAAGAGGAATAGAAAGAAGGCCCCAGAACGGTACAAACGTGTGCAGAGCCAGGCTATGAGTGAATGGGTAGATGATAAAGTCTGTCTCCAAGGGAACTGTCCGCATCTCGACCAGAGCGTGACGCATCCACCACATGTCCCAGCAGAATATGGCATAGTCGTAGTGTTGTCCATCGCCTGGCAATGCGTCGCCGAAATGGAGCCCCAGGCTATTCAAGGCCAGCCCAGTCATCAGTACATAGAGGGTCAATACAGCGACATGCTGCACAAGCCGCATACACCATAATGAGCGGAGATTAGTCATCAGTAGACTCATAGTGTTCAACAGATCAACACCTCCTCAATGCATCGCTGTGTTTCAAGGCTCAGGCAGCACCTTCCCTGCCCTGGCTGGTGTAATGTACAGAGATCATGTCAGCAGGAATATCTTGCCTGGATTGAGGATATTTTTCGGATCCCATGCCCGCTTGATGCGATTTTGCATCTCGACGGCCACCGATCCCATGGCCATTTCCAAATAGGGACGTTTGAGTACCCCGACCCCATGCTCGCCGGAAAGGGACCCGCCCACCTCAACCGCCGCGCGGAAGAGGTCGCCCACCGCCAACTCCACCCGCTCACATTCCTCCGCGTCGCGCTTATCAAAGAGGATATTGGGGTGCAGATTACCATCGCCAGCATGGCCAAAGATAACGATGGGCAGGTTTCTTATGGCTGAAACCTCTTTAATCCTGGCGATCATCTCCGGCACGGCGCTGTGGGGCACGGTGATGTCCTCGCCCAGTTTGTTGGGCCGGATGCGCCCCAGCGACCCGGATATGGAGTGTCGCGCCTGCCACAGTTCCTCGCTTTCCTCCAGTGTGACAGCCACGCGCACTTCGCGTGCCCCGTTCTGGCGACAAATCTCGACGACGGTTTCAATGCCACGCACCGCGTCCGCTTCATCGCCATCGGTTTGGATAATCAGGATAGCCTCGACATCAAGGGGCAACCCCAGATGCAGATAATCCTCCACACTCTTGATGGCCGTCTCATCCATGATCTCCAGCATGGTCGGGCCGACTCCACTTGCCAACACAGCGTTGATGGTTTTGCCGGCCTCGACCAATTTTGGAAAGACCGCTTCAGCCGTGCGCTCAGCCTTGGGTGCGGCGATGAACCTGACCGTCACCTCGGTGATGACGGCCAGTGTGCCCTCGGAACCCACCAACAGGTGCACCAGGTCGTAGCCGGTGACGTTCTTGGTCGCCTTGCCGCCTACACGCATAATCCGCCCATCGGCCAATACCACTTCCAGGGCCATGACGTAATGACCAGTGATGCCATACTTGAGACAGTGTGCGCCGCCGGCGTTGCAGGCCACGTTGCCCCCGAGAGTGGAGTAGTGGTCGCTGGAGGGGTCTGGCGGATAGAAATAACCCTCCCTGGCCACGGCATCCGCCAGATCCGAAGTGATGATCCCTGCCTCAGCCGTGGCCATCATATTGTCATAATCAATGTCTAACAAACGATCCATGCGGGTCAGAGGCAAGACCATCCCCCCGCCGAAAGGAATCGAGCCAGCCGCCAGACCGGTTCCCATCCCACGAGGTACCACGGGGATCACCTCTCGATTGGCTACCTGGAGGACTTCCGAGACCTCCTGGGTGTTGGCCGGCAGCACGACTAGATTGGGCCTGGCGGAGGTAAACGTGGCGTCGTAGGAATAGGCTACCAGATCCTCCGGCGAGGTCAGCACGTACTGCTCGCCGACGATGGACTTCAGTTCGCCAATGATTGCGGACAACTTGGGATCAAGCATTGGCCTCTCCCTCAGCCTGTCTCAACACCACTTCGGCCAGGTCCATCACGCGGACACGAATCTTCTCGCGGTGGGCGGCTCCAGACAGGGTGCGCTTGCACTGTTGGCAAGAGACTACGATGTACTTCGTTCCTACATCCTGGGCTTGTTTCAACCTCCGGCGGGGCAATGCCCAGGCCAACTCCCGATTGTAAGTCTCCAGGTTACCGCCGCCTCCGCAGCACAGTGAATTCTCGTGGTGGTCGGCCATCTCCACCAACTCCAGTCCCGGGATGGCCTGTAACACATCACGCGGGGCTTCGAAGATGCCGCTCTTGCGGCCCAGGTCGCACGAATCGTGATAAGCCACGGTGATCGGCCAGGGCCTGAAACGCAGCCGCCCCTCACGCGCCAGACTGGCCATAATCTCCGTCTCATGCAGTATCTCAAGATCATCCAAGTCCCCGTCGTCGAGCAGTTCCGGGTAGGTATGCTTCCACATGTGGTAGCAGGATGGACAGGCCATCACGACTTTGGTAGCGCCGGTGGCCAGCACCGCTTCGACGTTGTGCCGCGCCACCTCCCGGGCGCGCTCGACCTCTCCGTTGAGGAGCAGAGGATAGCCGCAACAGCGTTCATCATCGCCTATAAGGGCATAGTTCACGCCAGCCTTTTCAAAGATTTGGACCAACGACTGGGGAATGCTGTAACTGGCCGGGAACAGCGACGACACACAGCCCACAAAGTAGGCCACCTCGGCTTGCCCGCTGTGGTCGAGGCCGGTGGGCACCGTCTCCAGATTGGCAGTCCAGCCAAGACGTTGTTTGTTATCCTCGCCAGAGATGTTGCCCGCGGTAACGATGGTCTCGTCCAATCGTCGCAGAGAGTCGGGCATCAGGCCGCCGTGGGCCAGATCGGCGCGGACCTGGTTCAGGATCACATCCAACTCGACCCCGCTGGGACAGACTTCCCGACAGGCCTCACACATCAGGCAGGTATAGAGCCTGCCAGCATAGACCTCGCCGACCTCCAGATCATCCTCGCCGACGGCGCGATAGAGGGCGACCTTGCCGCGCGGCGACAGCGTCTCAATGCGTGTCTCTCGATAAACCGGACAGACCGACAGACACTTCCCGCAACGGATGCACTTGAGGTACAACTCGTCGGTGGATCGTTGTGCTTCGGCAATCAGTTCATTAACGGTCACACACACCTCTATGTCCAGTCGGTTGAGGTTTGCCCGACCTCATCTTCAAACGCATATCCAAACGCATAGTGATATGCCAGGTGTCTCACCCCTGTCTCGTTGCCCCGAACTATCACAGCCCCAGGTTGTACCTGAGCGCCCTGTCTACCTCGGCCATCTTTCGTGCACTCAGCCGTCCAATGGGACGCGCTTCGTGCTCTTCGGGCCGCGGGCGCAGCCGCGAACCAGGCTTGTCTTTTTGGATAGTTGCGATCTGGGAGCAGTTGATGGCACTGCGTGCTGGCAGCCCGCTTTCCTCCGGTTCCACGACCACAACGAATGGGTACGGACGTGGTGGCAGCGTGCGCGTGATCGCGACGACTACGGTGGTCGGACTGTACTGGTTCCCGATGTCCTGTTGGACGATCAGGGCGGGACGCAGTCCACCTTGTTCACTGCCCTTGACAGGATCGAACTCTACCCAGTAGATATCACCCCGTTTGATCGCCACGGCCCAATACCTCCGAAACCGCTTGCAGGCTGACAGCGGCAAACTCGCTGGCTTCCTGAGCGTAGAACCGGTACCCCTCCGCCGCCAACCTGGTTTCTTCGCGCTCCCTCTGTGCCGCGAGCGCTTCAGCGATCACACTGCTGCGGCTGCTCCTCATCGTAGCGGCGACCGCGTCCGCGAATTCGACCAATTCCTGGGGCAGGGAGACTGTGATTTTCCGCATGGTACTGACTCTTCCGGGCATGGCACTCTACCTCCTCGGTTAATTCACTCAATTCTACTGCCATTTGAGAACACCGTCAAGTCATACCAATCGGTATTCCCAACGTCTACTGTACCACCGGCAGTGTCAACAGTGCGTGGGGCACGATAAGTACGTCCAACTCGTCGCCCAGTTCACTCGCGGCCAGCACCAGCGCCTCCTCCATCGTCGCGGCGGGAGTCATCTTGCAGGCCGCCACCACGTCCGGGCATTCGCTACCCACGATGACCACCCGTGCCCCCTCCAGCACCTTCGCCATTACGAAGGCCCGTTGCTGGCCCGGTGGATAGCCGTGGAGGCGTGCATCGTCCAGGATGAACTGAACGTCAGGGGCGTCCCGCATGGCGGCAAGGAACCGCTGCTCACCCACGCCGTCTCCCGCGCCCTCCTCGCAGCGAGCGGGAATGATCAGAAAACCCCCCGGCCGCACGACCGGCGTGGAGGCGAAGAAGAGGTAGGAAGCGGCGCGGCTGGCCTGGTAGAGATTGGCGTCTTTGGGAAAGCCTACCCCTCCGATGGCGACGTCATACTGGTGGGGGATGTCCACCTCATAGATGGAGCGGGCGAACGCCACCAATTGCTGGTGTGTCTCCACCGGCTCCCCCGCTTTCACGCACACGACCCTCTTCTCGTCGTCCAGCACGACGTTGAGGATGAAGCGCAGGCCCGCGCGCTGGGCCGCCTCGGTGACCGCCTCGTGGAAGGGGTTACCCTCAATGCGCCCTAGCCGGGTGCCAGGGCAATCTATGAAAGCCTGGCCGTGGGTGTGGGCGATGAGCGCTTCCCCCGCCGCCCCCACCGCGACCGTCTTGCGCCCGCCGGAGTAGCCAGCGTATTGGTGCGGCTCGACCAGCCCGGTGCCAATCAGGAGGTCCGCCTCCACCGCCGCCCGGTGGACCGAGACCGTCACCCCGCCTGGGGTGACGCCCAGGTCTACCAGCGCCTCGGGATTCTGCGGCTCGTTATCAATGACCCGGTAGCGGGCGACCACTTCCGCTCCCAGTTTGGTCACCTTCTCCTCGGGGGTCGAGGGCCGGTGCATGCCGATGCCGCACAGGAGGGTGACGTCCTCGTCGCGGACCCCCGCCGCCCCCAGTTCTTGCAGCAAGGCTGGCACAAGGAGATAGTCAGGGCTAGCCCGGGTGATGTCGGTGAAGACAATGCAGACCCGGTCGCCCGGGCGGGCCAGTTCGGAAAGGGGCGGCATGCCAATAGGATGGGCCAGTGATTCGGCAATGGCCCCCGCCACGTCTTCCAGAGACTCCGCCGGCTGGGACACAATCACAGTACCGCGCATACCTGGCGGAAGATCAAATTCCAAGTGAGTGTTGCTGTAAGGGATCTGGTACATAGGCAGCCTCTCTTTACCATAGCGCGGCTTCCTGCCGCAACCAATGTAGAACAGATGCCATCTTGTCCTACAACACCATCCGGGAATTATGCCATTTGTCGAGAGCATCCCGCGTGGCGCGGAAGGCCAGTGGCGGAAATTCGTCAGGCGCGAAAAAGGCGGCCTGGTCTACATCGTCGGAGGGCTTCGATTCGCCCCCTAGCAACCGGGCACAGTAGACGATGACGATGTTCGCCCCGCGTTCGTGCTCCCGACCGGCGATGACGTCGAGCAGACCGGTGACCTCGACCTCCAGCCCGGTCTCCTCGCGGCACTCACGCACCGCAGCCTCGGCCGGGTCCTCGTCGAACTCGACGAAGCCAGCGGGGAAACTCCACATCCCCTGGCGTGGATTGAAGCGCCGGCGGACGAGAAGCACCTTGCCCTCGTGCTCGACGAGCACGCCAGCAGCGACCTTGTGATCGCGGAAGACGATCAGTTCACAGGCGGGGCAGACACGCCGCACGCATCCGAAGGCCTCCCGGCCTTCGAGCGCGTGACCGCAACGAGGGCAATAGTTCAGTTCGAGAATTTGCGACAATTGGGAATCCCTCTGGCCGATGGCCGCTAACCGCGTTCACCGGCGGCGGGCGTGCCAGGCCCACACAGTGACCAGAGCCAGCACCAGGACGGTCAGACCCAGGGTGACCTCCAGTACCCGCCATAGCGTCACCGGGGCAAGGCCAGACGTTTCATCCTCGGGTATACCTCGCCCATCTTCCACCGCCCCCGCTTCTTCCTCCGGCGGGGGCATCACCTCGGCGACCGCACTCGCGGTAGGCTCTGCGTCGCCCGCATACTTCTCCATCGTCGCCGTGGTCGTGGCCGGAGCGGTTGGGGCTACTGCGCCTGCCTCCGCCACAGGCGAGGCGGGGGCAGTGTCCTCCTCGATCGGTTCGCCTCCGCTGCCCAGCGCCGGCACAGTGGCGTCTATACCCTCTGGCGTCCCCATGTTGTAGCGCTCTGCCTCAGCGGTGGCGGCTGTGGGCATCGGAAGAGGGGTAGCCGTGGGCATCACACCGGGTTGCGCCACCTCCTCGGCCTCGACTTCTTCGCTGACCACCTTCTCGACTTCAACAGTTTCGCCGACCAGCGATGGCTCCACAGCCACCCGTGGCGCCTCCATCTGCGGCTCGGCCGCCGGTGCGAACAATCCGCCCCCACCAAGGAGCAGCAGATCACCGGCCAGGACGACGACGAAGAGGAGACTGGCAAAAGCAGTCGCTGCCGTCAGCAGCGGAGCGGCCCAGGCGCGGCGATGGCGCGGCGGGGGCACAGGCCGCGGGTGCGCCGCCATCGTTTGCGGCAGGATGAAGTTGCGCGGAATGGGAACCGGGGGCAGGTCGCGCACCAGTGCCACGATGTGGCGCAGCGCCTCAAGTTCAGCCCGCAGCGGTCGGTCGGTCGCCAGTTGCGTCTCCAGGCGCGCCCGTTCCTCGGCGCTCATTTGACCATCCAGATACGCCGAAAGCAGTTCGTCGCGCCGCTCCCGTTCCGTTGCCTGCTGTCTAAACAAACGTGCCATCGCCAGTCCTCTGATTACTCCTCTGAACCTACATACTCAAGACGATACCGTGCGGGCAAAAGTTCCCCCTGAGAGCGAAGGTAATCGCGCAGTTTGCCCCGCGCCCGCGCCAGACGCGACTTCACTGTCCCCAACGATACGTCCGTCGCCTCAGCGATCTCCTGATAACTGAGCCCCTGCACGTCGGAGAGCACCAGCGTGACGCGCTGGTCAGGGGGGAGCGTCTCAATGCCGGCCTGGATCACGCGGGCCATCTCCTGCCGCTCGGTGTACTCCTCCGGCCCTTCGTGCCCGTTGACCAACGCCGGGTTGGCATCCTCATCCCGTTCACCGAAATCCTCAAACGAGGTGGTCGGGCGACGCTTACGGCGGCGCAGTTCGTCGTAGCAACCGTTGGTGACGGTGCGCATCAGATAGGACTTGAAGGAGCCGCCACGGAAGCGAGCGATGCTGTGGAAGACGGAGATGAAGGCTTCCTGGGTGGCGTCGGCGGCCGAGGCGGGATCGCCCAGGATGCGATAGGCGAGGTTGTAGACCTGGTGTTGGTAGGCCAGCACCAACTCGTTGAAGGCATCCATCCTGCCCTTCTGGGCAGCGGCGATCAGGCTCGCTTCGTCCATCGGACCCTATATTTACACCGCTCGGCTACCTTCGGTCGTCGCATCCCTACGCTTATCCCTTCCACCACTTCTGCCTACTCCCGCTGCAGCGAGATCTCCACCTCCAGCGGCGACGGCTCGTCGCCGACCAGAAGATCATCCCCGTCGGTGGGCAGATAGCCCTCGGCCCAGACGATGATGCTGTAGCGCTGGTTCCGCTCCAGCGGACGCGGCAACTCGAAGTAGCCATCCGCGTCGGCCTGCGCCCAGGTGTAGACCTGCGCATCGCTGCCATCCCAGCCGTCAATGGTGACACCAGGGTTGAGCACGACGTAGGCCGCGCCGGGGATGCCCCGGCCGGTGTCGGCGTCAAGAATGGTGCCCTGGATGAACAGCCCTTTGGCGGGGGGCGGCGGGGGTGGAGGCGGCGTGCCGGTGCCGACGGTTGCCGTGGCGGTCTGGGCCAGTTGCCCCTCCACGTACAGTTCCAAGGTGTACTGACCATCGAACAGTGGCTCGCCGGAGGTGCGGTAGATGTAGTCGTGGAAGGCGCCGCTGGTTCCCTCCTCCCAAACCTCGTTGAAGGTGATTAATTCCTCTCCGTTGAGGATCCACTTCTCATCGAAGTCCATCCCGTCCTGCATCCCGGCGTAGGTGCAGAAGAAGTGCAGTTCCAGCAAACCCGTGGGGAAGGTCGTGCCAGGATTGACCGGGTTGCCCTGCGCATCCACGCCTGCGGCGAAGGTGATGGGACCGATGGCTTCCTGGGACTGAGTACCGGCGACGGTGAAATCGGAGGCGGCGACCAGTGCGCCCTCGACGAACAGTTCCAACCGGTAGTCGCCGGGGTCGAGCGGCTCGCCAGCGGTGATCGACACCCACGCGGAACCGCTGCTCCCCCAATTCCACGTGCCGGAGTCAGTCGCCACCTGCTCTCCCTCGTAGTACCAGGCGCGGCTCCAGGCTATGCCATCGCGCATTCCGGCGTAATCGAAGAAAGCGTAGGCCTCCGTGATGCCGGAGGGAAGCAGGTAGGTGGGATCGGTGGGCCGGTCGTCGGCGGTGACGCCCTCGGAGAAGACCAGGTTGGTGAAGGCAGGGCCGGTGACCATGCCGCCGACGGAGATGGAGCCCTCGGCCAACAGTTCCTCTGCGACGTACAGTTCGACGCGATAGGTGCCGTCGTCCAGGCCGGAGGTGTTGTAGACGCTGACCCACCAGTTGCCCCGCTCGCCCCCCTGCCAGGGCTGGGGAAGCTGGCTGGCGTTGTCCAGAAATTGGCCTTCATAGTACCAGCGGGCCTCCCAGGTCACCCCGTCGGCCATTTTCTCGTAGTCCCAAAAGGCATAGACGTCGGTGGCCCCGGACGGCAGTTGGGCGACGATCTGAGTCGGCTGATCGTTGTCGGTCGCATCGGGGGCGAAGACCAGGTTGTAGAAGCGAGGTTCGCCTGAAGGCGGGGGCGAAGGCCCCGGCCTCGGCGTTGGCTTCGGCGCGATGCCTGTACGGGCGGCCTCTATGAGAGGCTGGGCCAGGTTGACGGGGCGCAGGGCGTTGATGAAGCCACCGACGGGGATACAGTTGTCGTTTTTATCTATCAAACCGTCGCCGTTGGTGTCGGCCAGGTAGCGGCAGTCAGCGAACCGCTCGGCACCTCCGTAGCCGACCTGGGTGGGCACACCGATGATCTGGCCATCTACATTCGCCGCCAGTCCACCGCTGTTGCCGCCAGCGATGGTGGCGTCGGTCTTGACAAAGGCTCGTCCCTCCACACCCCGCTCGCGGGTGAAGCCACTCACCACACCCTCGGTAAAAGTGATCGTCTCGCCGCCGATGCCGGGGTAACCCAGAATCTGGAGCAAGTCCCCGAGTTCCAGCAGGTCCGAGTCGCCCACAGCGACGTAGTTTAGGTTCAGTTGCTTCGCATCTATCGGCCGGCCATCCAGGTCGGTGGCGATCTGGATCACCGCCAGGTCAAGTTGAGTGTCAATGGCCCGAACCTCGGCCAGATACCTCAACTCCGGCAGTTCGTCGGAGCGGACGGTCACGGCCACGCCCAGGGCATCGGGCTGGTAGGCCGGGTCGGGGTCGGTGACGACGTGGGCGTTCGTGAGGATGAGGCCATCGGGAGTGACGATGGTGCCTGAACCGGTCCAGATAGGCTGGAACCGCCCGTTGTTTTCGACCAGAGCGATGATCTGCACGGTGGAACGCAGCAAGTTCTGGCGAATCTGGCGGTCGTCCGGTTGTGACACAGGCTCTGGTGTTTCCTCAGGGCCGGGTGTCGCCTCCGGCAGGGCAGGGGTTGGCGGGGCCGGGGTGACTGTGGGCAGGACATCAGAACCGGAAGGCCGGCAACTGAGTATGGCCAGGAAGGCCCAACCGATGATCAGCAGTCGAAAGTATTTGGTAATCCGCTTCTCCATCTCACCACCTCACAATTCCAGGGAGTCAACGAGGGCGCGAAAGTACCGGTAGTGGGCATCGAAATGTTCCGCGCCAGCCAGGAACGTGACGACGACGACGCGGCCGCCGTCGCGCAGCGCCAGGTCCACACCCCGCACCACCACCGGCAACCGGTCCACGTAGGGACTGTGATCCACATGGACATAGGTGAAAGTGCGACCGGTCGCGGTTTCCTCACCGACCAGGAGTTGGTCGGTACTGAGGGTCTGATAAGCAGTCACCTGGCCGGCCCGCTCCAGCACCAGCGCGTCCAGCACCATGGCCGGCTCCGCCTCGGCTGCCAGCGGACGGCTGCGCAACTCCAGCACGGTGCCAAACTCCCCACTCAAAGGGTTGCGTACGCGCAACAAAGGATCTTCACCAACCTCCCGCACCCAAGTAGCAGGGCAGCGACCGGAGATGCCAGCCTCAGCGATGGTGAAGGGAGCAGTGCGGAACAGAATGGCCTCCCGCAATGCCCAACCCAGGACGAGGGCTACCGCCACGAGGGCGACGACAGCCCAGTCGGCCCAACGGTCACATCGTGCTACTTTGGTCATAATCATCCCCCTTTTTCCCCCGTTAATCACCTGCGCGTAGCCGGGCCAGTTCAGCCCGCAACCGCTCGACCTCGGCCTCAGCGCGGCGACGGGCCTCGGTTTCCTGAGACACCATGGTTTCAGCACGGCGACGGGCCTCCTGCGCCTCCAGCGACGTCGGCAACTTCTCCCCCGTCGCCGGGTCAACTAGCCGCAGTACCTCCCCTTCCACCCGCAACTCCAGCCCCAGCACCCGGCTCACCAGCGGTTCCCCCTCAATGCGCCGGTATCCCCACTCTGCCAGTTGCAAACCCACCAGCCGGGGCTCCAGGTGCTCCCCCAGCGGGTCGAAGATGAAGTACTCCTCCACACCCAGCATCTCATAGATGCCCTTCTTCGGCCCCAAATCTTCCTGGCGCGTGCTCCGCGAGGTCAACTCGAAGACCACATCCGGCCCCTTCTCCTCCTCCCACACCTGATAGATGCGGCGGTCGCGCTTCAGCACTCCCTTAACGACAAAGACATCAGGCGCGACGACCTTGGTGGGGTCACCCTCCTGGTAGTAGACAAACAGGTTGCCGGCGATGTAGACGTCGGGATCATCGCGAAAGCAGTCCTCCAGAGCATCAAGCAGATACATCATTTGCTTGCGGTGTGTGTCGGTCTCAGCCATAGGTTCTCCATCCGACTCAGGGTAGTAGATAGGCGGCCAGAGAGCAGGGCGTGGCCGCACTTTGTATTCGACTGCCGCCACTTCTTTGATCTTTGTCATAGGTCCTCCTGATATTGCCCGCCCGACCCGGTTCAGGCAGGGGGACGCCGTTGTTCAGCCTTCGGTCATCTCAGTCATCGCCAGTGTGAGCCTGTTGGCACGACGTATCAGGTAAGAGAGGACGCCGAAGGTTGCCCCGGCGACAACGGTAGCCAGGATCAGGCCCGGCCAGGGGTTGAAGCCCCCACCGGTCAGGCTGAGGTCGGTGGTGGTCAGTTCGCCGCGCAGGGTTGTGAACAATCCGTTCAGGACGGCGGACAGTGCGACGCCGCTGGGCAGCCACCATACTGGCTCGTCCTCGAACTTGGCCCGGCCCAGGAAGTAGCCGGTCAGGCCGGCGAAACTGGCCTGGCCCAGCGCAGTGACGACGATGCGGATCACGCCAGCCTGCAGGTTCACCCCGCCGCTGGCGATGACGTAGTGGACGTTGAGCATCGTAGCGTACCCCAGCCCGGCGGCAGTGCCGTAGACAATACCGTCCACGCGTTCGTCGAACTCGGTCGCAGGGTAGATGGAATAGCGCACGGCGGCGTACTTGAGAAACTCTTGAGTGAAGCCGACGACGAGAATGGAGCCGAGAAGGTTAACCCAGGGGCTGATAGGCAACCACCGGCGCACGTCAAAGACATCCTCCAACAACGGGATACCAACCGCCTGGGCCAGGAGCGCGCCGAGGATGAAGACGCTGAGGACGTAGCCCTTCGGCTCCGGTTCCAACCGATCCTGCTGGTAAAAGAAGACCAGCCAGATCATGGCCGGGATCAGAGCCAGGACGAGCCCGGCCGCGACCAAGGCCCATCCGGTCAGTGTCGGTTTGAGGAGAGTGACCAGAGCCACGACGAGGAGCACAAAGACAACCTGGCCGAGGATATGGCCCAGTCCCGCACGCCAGACGCCCGGCCGATCCTGAGTCACCTTGGCGTAATGGCGCTCGCAGTAAGCGCGGCCACCGAGCCGTTTGGCCTCTGGGCCGACCGGCTGGTGGCAGACACAACAGATGATTTCACTCACGGTCTCCCCCCTTCTCTCTCTGGCAACGAGAGAGGCTAGGATCAAGGCGGTCTAGTAAGCAGTTGAAGTAGAGCCTTCAGGCGGAAAAATCTGACTCACCGGGTACGCCGAGCAACTGCTGCGCTAAGATGCGCGCCAAACAGGATTATCAGACCAATGATGTATATCCACAACATGAGGGCCACAATCGCTCCCAGGGAACCGTACACCAGTTCATAGTGAACGACCCCGCTGCCCAGATACCAAGTGAAAACATTCGTGGCGATTCCCCATGCCAGAGTCGCCACCAATGCGCCCCAGAAAGCCTCCGACCACCTGACGTTCGCGTTTGGCACCCAACGATACAAACCCAGAAGCGCAAAGAACATGAACAGCCGCGGCACTACGCTCGATAAGATTGTCCACAAGAGGGTTTCATATATCAAAAGCCCACCTCCCAGAGGCACACGGAAGCGGGCCAAGACGTCGAGCACGGTGGTTGAAACTGATGCAAAGGCCAGCAACACTGCCAGGCCACCGACCATCCCCAGAGCCACCAAGCGGCTCCCCAAGAAGCTGCGTGGTTCGGCCTTCGTCCAGGCGCGATTGATGTTGCGTGCCAAAACCGTAAGAACGCCCATGGCTGACCATAACAGACCGAGCAAGGCCACAAATCCCACCGTTCCGCGCAGTTCGAGAATCCTTTGAATGTTCTTCTCAATCAGTGGCTGGGAGATTGGGAAGACTTCAGTCACGAAATCCAGCACTTGCCGCTGGGCCTGTTCGCTTTCCAACACAAAACCCCCGGCAGCGATTAGGACGAGCAACAGGGGGAAAAAAGAAAAGATTGCGTAATAGGCGATACTGGCGGTGGCTTCCGCCGCGCGGACGTCGTCAAAGCGTTGGATGGCGTCGCTCACAATGACCAAAGAGCCGCTGGTAAGGTCATTGGCCCGATCGCGAAGCGTTCTGATCTTGCCGGCGGAATTCTCCCTTGAGTTACCCATCGCAGGTGACGCAGTACCCCTGTTCCTAACTGTTGCCATCGCGTCAACCTATTTTACTCGCAGACAGTCAAAAGTCAACAGGAAATTCACTTCTCTCTACCCTCCGGTCGCCCGCTGCCACGGAGGAGGGTCTGAACCAAGCCAGACGGTGGCAGTCTGACCGATTCCAGCCCCCAGGCGGCACGCACCTGATCGAGTTCCTCCTGCGCGACCTCCAACGCAAGGCCACAGGCCAGGATGCTTTCGAAGGCGGCCCGATACCCGGCAGGAGCCTGCTCGCGGCGCCGTTGTTCCATCATCAGCCTGTGGATGTCCACCTCTCCAGGACAGGACTCCTGACAGCGCCAGCAGGAGGTGCACAGCCACACCGAGTAGCCGGTGGCGTCGGGGTCGGCGAGGAAGGTAACGATGGCGTGACCACCTGCCATCTCCACCGGGCAGACGGTAACGCAGTTACCGCATTGAAGGCAGTCTTCGGGGTGATTCATCGCCACGTGCCCTCCCGCAGTCCCAGTTCCTCCTCCGGCAGCCCCATCGCCAGTCCCACCAGTTGCGGCAGGAGGAGCGATTGCCTGCGCAGTCCCGGCTCGTCTCGGACGATCAAACGCTGGAAGCGGCGCAACAGCAACTGGCAGTTGCCGCATCCGTGGAGCAGGAAGTCGGCCTCCTGTGTCGCCTCCAATTTGCGCCGCCCGGCCGCCAGCGCCAGGTCCGGGTCGGCCAGGTACAACGTCGCGCCGCAGCACTCGTCCTCGCCGCCATACTCGACCACCTCTGCACCAGTCAGTTCGACCAGGCGGCGCAGGCTCTGGGGCTCTACTGGATCATCAAATTTCATCACTCCGCCGGGCCGGAAGACCTGGCAGGGGTTGGTGAGGGCTACACGAAGTGAGAGCGGGCGGACGATCCGGGCCCGCACCTCGTCCTCCCGCTCGGCCAACAGCCGCACCAGGTGCTTCACCTCCACCTGCCCGGTGACAGAAAGACCAAGCGGTTCCAGGCGACGGTTCGCCTCGGCACGCACGTCGGCGTTCTGAAGGGCACAGGCGCCACGGGTGAGGCTGTTGGTACATCCACCACACACTGTCGCTACCGTCCCATGCCCCATCCGTTCCACCAACGCCAGGTTATAGACAGCCAGGTAAACCCACTCGGCGGTGAAGGATTCAGCGACGGGCGAGCCGCAGCAGGCGGCCTGCTGGATGATCTCCAACTCGATCCCCAGTGCCCGCAGTACGGCGCGAGTGGCCGCCTCGTATTCGGGCATGCGCTGGAGGACCAAGCAGCCGGGGTAGAAGGCAAATCTCAAAACTAACCCACCACCTGTGCAAAATCAGCCGGCGTGACACCGGGGCTCTCAATACCAAACTCCTCGTAGAAGCGAGTAATGGCCTGCTCCACTTCCTCCACCCGCACTCCCACCAGCGCCGCCTCCAGGTCGGCCAGTTTCTCCTCCGGGAAGAAGAAAAAATCGCCGGAGAGAGAGAGGGCCGCGATGGCATCGTCCTGTACCTCAGTCGTGGCGCGGATGAGGCCGCCGGGCGCTTTGTGCATCTTCTGCTTCACCTGCACGCCAGCGCGGATCTTCACCTCCCGGCCGGCACGAGGCCGCCTCTTCTGGTAGAGCCACTCATCGGTGAGGAAACGGGCCGCCAGTTCGTCCGTCTTCGCCCGCCACTCCTTATCCACCAGCGTCACTATCTCCATCGGCCCCAGCATCTCGACGAACTTGTCGGCCATCAGCGACCACAGATCCTCCCTCGGCGGGACCTGCTCGATCTCTCGCCTGACGGTCGAGAGATTTTCGTAGATGGTCTTGTAGATTTTGTCGCGGAATTTTTCGTCGGGGACTTTCAACACGCGGGCCATCATCTCGTAGTTGAAATCCACGATCAGGTTGCCAACCAGGATGTAGTAGTCGCCGATCTCCGCTGCTCCGCAGCCGGAGACCTTGCGCTGATTGGCGACGATGTCATTGACTGGCCGATACTCGGCCGGGATGCCCAACGCACGGTAGGCCTCAATAGGGGCCTGCAGGAACTTGCGGTAGAAAGCCAACTTGCCGGCGGGAACGAGCGGATTGTCACGATGAATGACCAACTGAAAGAAGAGTTGATCACCATCCAGGTAGGTTGCGCCGCCGCCCAACTCCCGCCGGAAGATGGGGATGTCGTTCTCGCGACAGAATTCCACGTCCACCTCCTGCTCCACGTCCTGAAAATAGCCGACGCAGACGTAGGTCGTGGCAGGGGAGCAAAGTATCACCCCCTCGCGGCCCACGCGGGGCAGAGAGTGGTAGAGAAGTTGGGAATCTTGCCAAGAGACAGAGCCAAAGCGGTACAGTTTCATCAGTGATTCCTCCTTAACCCGTGTATACCGACGTAAAAGGTGTCTCTCGATGCCGGTTTCACGGACACCGGAATCGGATTCGGCAAACCCTCCTACGCCCAGGGGTAGTATTGTACTATACACAGACGATAACGCAAGGCACGGCCTTCGTGGGATTTCGTAGCAGTTCTGAGGCCCTCTAAGGCCCTTTAGAGCCGTTCTGTGGCGTTTGGCAAATTCATCAACCCCATCCTCAACGGCGGGCATACCGCTAGACGCGCCCCGCAGCCTCCTGAGCGTTTTTGGGTTTCGTTCTGCTACGAATCCCCTTCGTTCGCCGAAGGTCTCTGACCGAGGCGTAAAGGGCTCAGTCGGGAGACCTTCGCCCATCAACCTGAGTGGTCACGGTACGGCAGAGAATTGGACAAACTTCTAAAAATCTGAGGCGGGCCATTGGAGAGCCAAATGTTCAACCAGTTGGTGCGGTGGTATAATGGGGGCCAGGCGGGCTATGTGCCTGATCGTTCCATCCGCTAGAAGGGAGGCAGGCAGTGCAGTCCCTGAAATCTGAAACGAAACCTGAGATCGGATTCACTCACGACACGTATCTCTCCCCCTTCACCTGGCGCTACGGCTCTAGGGAGATGCGGACTGTCTGGAGTGAGGTGCACAAGCGGCAACTCTGGCGCCGCGTGTGGGTCGCGCTGGCCACTGCGCAACACCAGGCCGGCCTGGTCACAGCCGAGCAACTGGCCGACCTGCAGGCGCACCAGGAGGACGTGGACCTGAGCCGGGCCGCCGAAATCGAGGCCGAGATCCACCACGACCTGATGGCCGAACTCCGCACCTTCGCCGAACAATGCCCTGCCGGCGGGCCGGTGCTCCACCTGGGGGCCACCAGCGCCGACATCGAGGACAACAGTGACGCACTGCGCATCCACGAGGCGCTCGACCTGCTGCTGGAGCGGCTGCACGCGCTCCTGGCTGACCTGGCCGGCCGCATCGATGCTCACGCCGACCAGGTCTGTATGGGCTTCACCCACCTCCAGCCCGCCGAGCCCACCACGATTGGCTACCGGCTGGCGGTCTACGGCCAGGACCTGCTGGAAAACTACGTCGAACTCCGTCACGTGCGGCAACACCTGCGGGGGAAGGGGATCAAGGGGGCGGTGGGCACCGCTGCCTCCTACGCCCAACTGCTGGCCGGCACCCAGATGACCCCGGCCGAACTGGAGGCCCGCGTGATGGCGGAACTGGGGCTGGACCCTTTCCCCGTCGTCACCCAGGTTTACCCACGCCAGCAGGATTACCGCGTGTTGGCAGGGCTGGCGGGGCTGGCGGCCTCCATGTACCGCTTCGGCTTCGACCTGCGGCTGTTGCAATCGCCATCCATCGGGGAGTGGAGCGAGCCCTTCGGCGCGCACCAGGTGGGCTCATCGGCGATGCCCTTCAAGCGCAATCCCATCCACGCGGAAAACATGGACAGCCTGGCGCGTTACGTCGCCGCGCTGGCCCGCGTGGCCTGGGACAACGCGGCCCACTCGCTGCTGGAGCGCACGCTGGACGATTCGGCCAACCGCCGCCTCATCCTGCCGGGTGCGTTCCTGGCGAGCGACGAACTGTTACGCCGTGCCCATCGCATCCTACGGGGCTTGTGCATCCACGACGGGGCCGTCGCGCGAAACCTGGCCACCTACGGCACCTTCGCCGCCACCGAGCGGCTGCTGATGGAACTGGCGCACGCCGGGGCCGACCGCCAGGCGATGCACGAGGTGATCCGTGGGCACGCGATGGCTGCCTGGGACAGTGTGTGGCAGGGGGAGTCCAACCCGTTGGCCGACTTGTTGGCTGCCGACCCGAAGGTATTACGTTACCTGCCCGCCAGCCGCGTGCGCGCGCTGCTCGACGCCACTGGCTATGTCGGCGATGCACCGGCGCGGGCGCGGCAGATGGCACACGCGATTCGCGAGACTGTGGTGGAAATGACACGGAGGCCTGGTTTGCCCTCTATGCTGTGATGGTGTACAATCAGCAAGCAGGGGCTGCGGAGAGAACTGGCTATGGAGCGTATACTGCTTGCTACCTATCAGAGGGACATCACGCGGCACTGTGAGCTGGCCCAGGCTCATGGCGCGGGGCTAGAACTCCAGGTCTACGGTTACGACACAGACTTGCTAGATAACGGGTGGCGCGAGTTGCTCGACCGGCACAAGCGTCTGTTGCGAGGGTTCGAGGGGGAACTCGCCCTCCACGGCGCTTTCTACGATCTCTCCTCCGCCAGCCCGGACCGACGCGTCGTGGCGCTGACTCGCGAGCGCTATCTATTGAACCTGGATATTGCTGCCGAACTAGGTGCGCGTCACGTCGTCTTCCACGCCAACTTCTTCCCCATCGTGCGCAATCCGGCCTATCGCCCTGAATGGACCAAGCGCCAGGTAGAGTTTTGGGAACCGATGGCCGAGGAGGCCGCGGAGCGGGGGCTAATCATCGCGCTGGAGAACATGTGGGAATCAGAGCCGAGCATCATCGGCGATGTGCTGGACCAGGTCGATTCACCTCACCTATGCGCCTGTCTCGACGTTGGCCATGTCTACCTGTTCTCCGACTACGTGCCGCTGGAGGCGTGGATCAAGCGAATCAGCCACCGGCTCGTGCATTGCCACATGAACAACCACCGGGGCTTCTACGACGAGCACCAGCCGCTCGATTTCTCTGGTGGGGTAGTGAACTACAAGCGGGACGTTCTGCCGCTGCTGCGCGCGCTGCCCAACCAGCCTTCCCTCGTGCTGGAGATGGACGAACTCGAGTACCTGGAGTGCAGCCTGCGTTACCTGGGACGCTAACCAATACCGTTCAGTAGTATCTGGAGTCGAGGCTTCAGCCGGACCCTCCCGCCTAAAGGCTCCACTCCAACCGCCTGTCTAAATCGGTTTGGCGCTAACTCTTCCCCGACAGCGGGGGTTTTGGTGCTGCGCTGGGCCGGTGGCGATAGTAGAGCAACTCGCGTGGCAGGAAGAAATAGACGCATATCAGCCCGGCGATCACCCCGCCCAGATGGGCAAATGAATCCACAAAACTGTAGATGTGTCCAATCGCCTGGAATTCCTGTTCCAACCACCCGCTCAGGATGTCACGTGTCACGGTGTAGAGGATAAACACCCAGGCTGGAATACGCAATGGGATGGGGATGACCCCGAGAAGTATCAGCGTGAGGATACGCTGCCCGTGGTACAGAAACAGGTAGGCGGCCACGACGCCCATAATCGCTCCACTGGCCCCCAGACCTGGTATCACCCCCTGGGTGAGGGGAAGTGCGGCCCGCCCCAACACGCTGCCCGTTCCTGACACGAACACGCACGCCAGGTAGAAGAGTCCGAACTTCGTGGGACCCAGTACGTCCTCCAGCCTTCGCCCGAAAAACCACAGGATGAACATATTGCCGACCAGGTGCGACCAACTGCCGTGCAAGAACGCGGCTGTGATCATGCTCAGCGATCCCAATCCTTCGCCGTTGAGAACGTCGGCCGGCACAAGCATCATCTGCCACATCAGCCCACCCTGCGACCAGGCATCCTCTCCCAGCGGCAGCACGTAGTAGACGAGTACGTGAACGGCTGTGTTGAGCAAGACGAGGCCGAGGGTCATGTACGGGAAGGTTCGATAGGGCCCCCGGTAATCTTTGAGCGGAAGCAGGAAGACGAGGGACAGGAAGAAGTCAAGCACCAAGAGAAAGAACGCCCATGAGCCGATCACTGTCCGTCCCCTTATACTTTCAGCAAAATCAACCCAAGTGCGGCTGTCCACAGCACCAGTCCCGGAATGCCCACCAGAGCCTGCTGTTCAAGCCCCTTCACCCCTGCGGGTCCGAAGACTCTGCGCATCGCAGGGTTGCGGGGTACGTCGGTCGCACAGACCCACAGGTAAGCGCCTACGCTCGACACCGCCAGCCCGCCCCACGCCGCGAGACTGATTCGCCAGGGTGACAAGCCCGCGTTGACCAGCGCCGCCAGTGCTGGAGTCAGCATCAATCCGCTCGTCCGGCGCAGTGTCTCCATCCATCCCTGCGCCTGGTGCTCGGGTGTAGAGGGGTGCAGTCTGCCCAACTTGCGATGCGCTTCCCGGCCGATCCGCGAACCGGGCGAGGTCAGTTGGCAGGCCCGCTCGTAGTGCTGGACCGCCTGTGGCCCTCGTTGCTGGCCGAGATACACGTCGCCCAGGAGCAGGTGGGCCTGCGCGTGCCCAGCCTCCAACCGGACGACTTTCTCCAGCAGTTTGCGGGCCTCCGTCGTCGCTCCATCCTCTTCGACGTGCAGTTGTGCCAATTCGAACAGAATCCCCGGGTCGTCACCGGCCCGCTCCGCCGCCAGTTCGTACATAACGCGCGCCTCGGCGTGCAGCGTGCGCCGGCGGTAGATCGCCCCCAGGCGGGCATAGAGGACCGCGTTCCCGAGGTCATGCTCAATAGCCTGCTCGTAGGCGGCGATAGCCAGGTCGCTGTGGCCCAACTCCTCGTGCAATGCTGCCACGCCCCCCAGTACCTGCGGGTCACCGGAAGCCTCCGCTTCAGCGCGAGCGGTGGCCTCTTGTGACAGCGCGTACTGGTGCTGCTTCAGATACGCTCTCGCCAGCGCGAGGTGGTAACGTGCTCCATCGCGGAAATCCCCCAGAAACTGCCCACACTCGAGGCACGAGGGCTCTCTCACGTCAACGTATTGCCCACAGGCAGGGCAGGCGACGATGAGAGCCTGTCCGCAATGGGGGCACGTCGTCCCTGATGGCGGGATGGATGCCTGGCAGCGCGGACAGCGTTCCTGCGAGGTGGCGGGCGTGGAGGATTGTTGGTCAAGCCAGCGCAGGCCCTCCTGAGCGTAGCCATTGTCCGGGTTGATCGCCAGCACGTTCTCCAGACAGGCGCGCCGATACTTGAGTGACTCGACGACCCCGCTTAACCACAACCAGGCCTGCTCATTTCGCTCGTCCAGTTCGGTGACCTGCAGCAGCGCCTGGCGCGCCTCCTGCGCTCGCCCCGCCTTGGCGGCGGCGATCCCGGCCTGCAGTAGTTCGGCTACCTGGGTAGAGTTGGACATCTGGCAATCTCCATCGTCAGATTATACGCATGCGTCTGGAACGTGCAAGTAAAACAACAAGTGTCTTTCGTGGCATGATTTGACCACTTGTGCTGCTTAGGGTATAATGGGGCACTGTTGGCAATTGGCTTTTGGCGATTTATTGATCGTCAACTGCTAACCGCCAGTTGCTAACCGCTAATTGGGAGGATGAATGCCGAAGCAGACGTATCAACCGAAAAAGCGCAAGCGTATGCGCACCCATGGCTTCCGCGCCCGTATGGCCACACCGGGCGGGAGGCGCGTGCTCAAGGCGCGGCGGCTGAAAGGCCGCCGGCGTCTGACTGTGGGTAGGGAGTGGGCCAAGAAGCTAAATTGGAAGGAAAGTTCGCAGCGTCCACGACGCCGGGCCTAGTGTCTCGACACGGCTCACCATTCACGATGGAACGGCGGGTCCGACTGCGACGCACGAGCGACGTGCGACGGGTGTACGATGAAGGACGGTCGTGGGCACACCCTTTGTTGGTGCTGGTCGCGCAGCCCAACGGACTCGATTTCAGCCGCGTGGGGGTTACGGCCAGCCGGCGCGTGGGGAGCGCAGTGGCTCGTAACCGGGCCAAGCGCCTCCTGCGCGAAGCGGCACGCCACCTCTATCCCCAGTTCGAGGGTGGGTGGGACATGATGCTGATCGCACGTACACAGATTCTCAAGACGAAGGAGCCGCAGGTCGAAGAGGCATTGGCGTCGCTGCTGAGACGTGCTGGACTGAGCGCATAGAATGAGTGCATACGAGAGAATATGAAACCTGTTCTGCTAGGTATAATTCGCCTCTATCAAATGTCCCTCTCGCGCATGCTCCCTCCCACCTGCCGTTTTGTTCCTTCCTGTTCCCAGTATGGTTATGAGGCCATCGCCCGCTACGGGGTCTGGAGCGGTGGCTGGCTGGCCGTCAAGCGAGTGGCCCGCTGCCACCCGTTCAACCCAGGTGGCTATGACCCCATCCCTAATCTGGAGGAGGATAAGTAATTGAACCAATCTTGGATGTGGCGTTGGTCCACTGCGCTGATGGTGTTGACAGCACTACTTTTAGGCGTGAGCGGCTGCTCGGGTGGAGCCGCGCGGCCCATGAGTTGGACAGGACTGACCGTCGTGGGGGAGAGGCTATACGTGGCCGACATAGAGCAGGCACGGGCGCTGGATGTGGCAGACGGTGAGTCTCTGTGGGCTTTCCCCAAGAATCCGGAGGAGGACAACAACGGAGTTTTTTATGTTGCCCCGGCGGTGGACGAGGAACACATAATCACAGCCTCGCAGATACCCGGTGGAGGTTTCTTCAGTCAGCCCAGAAACATTGTTTGGGCGCTGGACCGCGAGGCTGGTTATGAATTGTGGCGCTTCGACGGCGCTGCTGGTCAATACGTCGAAGGCGGGGCCCTGAGTGGCGACCTCTTCGTCATCGGCAACAGCGACGGCAACGTCTACGCGTTGGACGTGGAGAGCGGCGCGCTCAGATGGGTTTTCGAGACAGGGCATCGCGTGTGGGCCACCCCGCTCATCGTGTCGGATGTGGTCTACATCGGTTCAATGGACCGCCACCTTTACGCTCTGCGCCTGTCCGATGGTCAGGTGGTCTGGGATTTTCACGCCGAGGGAGCCTTTGCCAGCATGCCAGCATTGCTGGATGACACACTCTACGCCGGCACTTTCGACGACAGGCTCTACGCGATAGATGCGCATACGGGGACCGAACGCTGGCGCTTCGCAGGTGAGAATTGGTTCTGGGGCGGGCCAGTCGTCTACGGCGACACCATCTACGCGGCTGATGTGAATGGGAACGTCTACGCCGTGGAGGCCGAGACCGGCGAGCAGGTCTGGCACCGGCCGCTTAATGTGCCGGTGCGGGCAGGTCCGACGCTGACCGAGGATGGAAGCAGGTTGTTCGTCGGCAGTGAGAATGGCACCCTGTATGCACTAGACACCAGCGATGGTTTTGTGATCTGGTCGAGGGAGAACGAGGGACAGATGCTTTCGACGCCGGTGGTGCACAGGGCGATGGTGTACGGAATGTTGATCCAGGGGTCTCATCGGATACTGGCACTGCACGTGGATAATGGGCGCGAAATGTGGGTCTATCCGCGCGTGGTTGAGGAACAAGAATAGGAAAGAAATAAGAAAGGTCAGACTGTGTTCAGTTTTATCGCTTATCCGTTAGCCAATTTACTGCTGCTCTTTTACAACTTCCTGGGGCATCAGACTGTCGCAGCCATTGCTGTGCTGACTATCTTGATCCGGTTGCTCATCCTGCCGCTGACGTTGGGACAGCAGCGGTCGGCGCGCAAGATGCAGGAACTCCAGCCGGAGGTCGAGAAGTTAAAGAAGAAGTACGGCAAGGACAAGGAGCGGCTGTCGCAGGAACAGATGAAGTTGTGGAAAGAAGCGGGCATCAACCCGGCGGGTGGGTGCCTGCCTATGCTGATCCAGTTGCCGATCATGATCGGCCTTTACCAGGCGATCATGTACTGCGTGCCCTCGACTCCCTTGCAACTGTTTCAGTTCTCTCAGCACATCTACAAGTGGCTGCCTGGCGTCGTAGGACTCGTGCCGCTGCAGAGCACTTTCCTGGGGATGGACCTGGGCCAACCTCCCAGCATAATTCAGTGGTGGTCGTACGCTCTGCCCGCCCTGGTCCTCGCCACGACCTGGTTACAGCAAAAACTGCTTGCCCCGCCCACTGCCAGCGGTGACCAATCGCAGACGGGGATGATGAACCAGCAGATGCAGATTATGATGCCGTTGATGTTCGGCATCATCGCCCTCCAGTACGCGACGGGGCTCTCCATCTACTTCATCATCTCCAACCTGATTGGGATGGCTCAGTTTTACTTCATCCGGAAAGACCGGGACAGTGAGGGAGCCAAGAGCAGCGATCAGGCTCGGCTAAAACAGCGGAAGTGATAGTCGGCTCGCGTGAGCGTTTGTTTGAGGGCATTGGGGCAGAAGCCGCGCTTTGCTCCGGCTGGATCTGGCGATCCAGCCGCTTTACATGGATTTGAGGATTATGGCAGATGACAGAAATAGAACGGACAATCGAGGCAATCGGAGCAAACGTCGAAGCCGCTATTTCTACGGGCTTGGCACGTCTCGGGATTGATCGGGACGCAGTAGAGATCGAAGTGCTGGACAAGGGTAGCCGGGGCATGTTGGGGTTGGGGGCGCGCGAGGCCCGCGTGCGACTGACACCCAGGTTGAAGGCCAGGCCACGTCCGGCCCCTGCGGTGTTGGCCGAGCCAGTTGCCCCGCCCGCGGCCGAGCCCGTCGCGCCAGCCGTGGCGGGGAAGGACGAGGCCCATGTGGCTCAGGGGGTGCTGCTGGAACTGCTGGAACTGCTGGGTATAGACAAAGCCCAGGTTGACGTGCGACGAGCCGAACCTGCCCCAGGCGAGGAAGAATCGCCTCTGGTACTCGAAGTACAAGGCCAGGACACCAATGTACTGATAGGCCACCGTGGGAAGACGATGGCTGCGTTGCAGCACATCACCCGGCTAATCGTTGGGCGGGAGATGGCAGGTCGGGTGCGGTTGGTGGTGGACGTGGAGGGTTTCAAGGCACGTCGGGAAAAATCGCTGCGCCGCCTGGCGCAACGTGTGGCGGAGCAGGCGATACGTACCGACCGCACGGTGACGCTGGAGCCCATGCCACCCCACGAGCGCCGTATCATCCACGTGGCGTTGCGCGATCATCCCCGCGCGACCACCCAGAGCATCGGCGAGGGGGACCGGCGCAAGGTCACCATCATCCCACGGTAATAACTGGTATTGGTTCTAAGTCGTTGGCCGCCCTATTACGTATAGGCTGCCGGCTACCTGCTAACCGCTGACTGCTATGATTAAACTAGACTACCTGGTCATCGGCCATGTGACCCGTGACCTGGTAGATGGCGTCTTCACGATTGGCGGTACGGTCTCGTATGCTGCCCGCACTGCGCGTGCGTTGGACTGTCGTGTTGGCGTCGTCACCAGCGCTGACCCCGGTCTCAATCTGAGCAAGATATTGGACGGCATAACGGTCACCTGCTTTCCCGCCGCTACGACGACCACATTCAAGAACATATACACCTCCAATGGTCGGCGCCAGGTGCTGCGCGGCGTCGCGGAGACGCTGGTACCAACGATGGTGCCACCGGACTGGCAGACGGCCATCGTCCATCTGGGGCCAGTGGCCCAGGAGTGCGACCCGGAGTTAGTCACCGGATTTGGAGACGCCTTTGTGGGTTTGACACCCCAGGGGTGGATGCGGCGCTGGGATCAGGCCGGGCACGTGAGCTGCTGTCAATGGGAAGAGGCAGAACCATTGCTCGCCCGCGCCGATGCCGTGGTGTTGAGTGATAAGGACATAGAGAACGATGAGACGCTGGTGGCCCAGTATGCTGCCCAGACGCGGCTTCTGGTTGTGACCCAGGGGGCGGCGGGCTGCACCGTGTACACAGCTGGGCGGGCCCGCCACTTTCCAGCCCCGCCTGTGCACGAGGTAGGCCCTACCGGTGCGGGCGACGTCTTCGCGGCGGCTTTCTTCGTGTGGCTGCAGCGCCAGGGCGACCCCTGGATAGCCGCGCGCTTCGCCAATTGCATCGCCGCCGGTTCGGTGACACGGACGGGGTTGTCCAGCACACCCAGCCTGGAGGAAGTCGCCCACTGCCAGTGGGCACTGGAAGGATAGATAGGCCAGTATGCCGATCATCTACGCACTGGCGAATCAGAAAGGCGGGGTCGGCAAGACCACCACGGCGGTCAATGTGGGGGCCTACCTCGCAAGTTGGGGCCAGCGTGTCCTGCTGGTGGATATTGACCCGCAGGCCAACGCCACTTCCTCTCTGGGGATAGATAAGTACACCGTGCCGCTCTCTACCTACGACTTGCTGGTGCGCGAGGTCCCGTTGGCCCGTGTTGCACGACTCACCAACCAGGTGCGGCTTGATCTGGTGCCGGCCTCGCCATCTCTGGCTGGTGCAACGGTGGAACTGATCAGCCTGCCGCAGCGGGAGCATCGTCTACGCCAGGCCTTGGCAGGGCTGGACGAGGACGAGAGATCAGATGGGCGGTATGATTATGTGCTGATTGACTGTCCACCCAGCCTGGGTATTCTGACGGTGAACGGGCTGACGTCTGCCACCAACGGGGTGATCATCCCCGTGCAATGTGAGTACCTGGCGCTGGAGGGCCTCTCACAACTGGCGCGCACGATCGAGTTAGTGCGCCGCGCCCTCAACCCGGGTTCGCGACTGCGGGGGCTGGTGATGACAATGTACGACGCCCGCACCACCCTATCGCGTCAAGTTGTCGAACAAGTGCGGCAATATTTCCCCGGGCGGGTCTTTGACACGATCATCCCACGTAGTGTGCGTCTGAGCGAGGCTCCTAGTTACAGTGAGCCCATCATATCCTACGCACCCCGTTCGACGGGGGCGCTGGCCTACGCGGCACTGACGCGGGAGTTGCTATTGGGCGATGACAGAGGTGAGAGCGATGGCACCACGTAAAAGAGGGCTAGGCAGAGGACTGGAAGCGCTGATCCCTGTCGCTGAGGAACAGATGGCCGCAGCGGGCGTGGTTGAGGTACCACTCGTCTCTATCACGCCCAACCCTCACCAGCCGCGCACGCCGATTCGCGATCAAGACCTGGTGGAACTGGCCGCCTCCATAGAAGAACATGGGGTCATCCAGCCGCTCATCGTCACCAGAGCGCCCGACGGGTATCAACTGATCGCCGGCGAGCGCCGCTGGCGCGCGGCGCGACTGGCCGGGTTGTCCACGGTCCCCGTTATAGTGAAGGACGTGGCCCCGCGCGAGATGCTGGAACTGGCGTTGGTAGAGAACCTCCAGCGGTCTGACCTGAACGCGTTGGAGGAGGCCAGAGCCTACCACCAGTTGATCGAGGAGTTTGGGTTGACGCAGGAACAGGTGGCGCGGCGGGTGGGGAAAAGCCGTGTGACCGTCTCCAACACACTGCGGCTGTTGAAAGCGACCCGCCCTGTGCAGGAAGCGCTACTGGCGGGAAGGATCAGCGAGGGCCACGCCCGGACGCTTCTGGGCCTGGAACGGACCGAGACACAGGAGGCCGCGCTCAAGACGGTCCTGAAGCAGGGGCTAAACGTGCGCCAGACGGAGAAGTTGGTACGGCGATTGCTCGGTCGGTGGGAGGAGCGGCAGCCCGCGCGTGAACCCTCGCCGGAGACGCGGGCGCTGGAGGCCCGCTTCCGCGAGACGCTGGGTACGAAAGTAAGCCTGACACGCAGCGGCGAGGGAGGCCGCATCGTGATTTACTTCTACTCTGAAGAGGAATTGGATGCACTCTACGAGCGCGTCATCGGTGACACCGCGCCTCTCTAAGGCTCTTACACGATGCCAGATCTTGAAATCATCCACCTACCGCAACCCCTGGATCTCGAAGGAATACCCCAGCAGCGCCAGCAGCGCGGCCGCAGCATCAGGCTTTTCGTACTGCAGCTCGATCACCTGCGTCTCGCCCGGCCCGATCGTCCAGGGTAGCGGCGGGGCTGCTGTACGCAAGTCGCTCATCCCGGCGCTGGAGGTAAGACTGATCTCGTTCAGCCCTACTGTGAACGGCCCGACCCCTGTGTTTCGTACTTCCCCCTCAATGACTAACACGTCGCCGTCGAGGAAGACGTCGGTGATGCCCACCTCGGCCTGGCCAGCCAAGGCTGGCCCCGTCTCTGCTTCGTAGGGAATACTCACGCTGGCTCGCAACTCCGAACCAGGCCACGGGCTGAAGATCCAGATAAGTGTGGGGCCAGCGAGCGTCTCCGGCACCAGGTAGCCAGCCGTGCCCGTCACCGTAGCACCGGGGCCGATTTCCCCACTGAGCGGGCCGTGTTCCCCCACAGCGCTGGCCGCAGGCGAAAGCAGGTACCCGTTCCCCACGCCGTCCTGCAACTGCATAGCGAAGGCATCGGCTTTGAGCACCGTCGTGCCCACGTTTTCGACCGAGAACTCCACCAGGTAGTGCATCGTCCCAGGCGAGAGGCCAGACCCGCCGGTCTCGGCGTGGCCGCTGATGACCGTCACCTGCGCTTCGCCCACGCGCACCGGCTGGCCCGGTTGGGCCAGCGTCCCCGAGGGTGGCTGAACCGGCTCCGTCTCGGCGACGTAGTCAGCCGTACCGATCTGCCAGGTGTCATCCTGCCTTTCCAGGACCAACGTCACGCGGGGTCGCAACTGCTCGAAGACACTTGCCTCATTTGCTGCCACCTCCCGCCGCTCAACGAAACGGAAGAAAAGCACCACGCCGTTGGAGAGGCGCATCTTGATCTCATCTCCGGGTCTCAGCCCGGCCAGCAGCGCCTCGTTCTCCGGCGTCGGGTCCAGTCCCACGACGTAGTTGACCACCGTGCCACAGGCCCAGGCGGCTGCCTCTGGATAGCCCGATGGGTAGGCCCATCCTTCCTCCTCGGGCACGATCGCCACGACGGGAAATGATGCGCTGGCTACCGTAAGTGAGATGGGGAGAGGCACAGCCACCTGCAGATCGCCGCTGCTGATGATCGTTTCGCAACTTGGGGGAGGTACAGGGGAGGTGGAGACGGTAGGGGTGAGTTTGATCACCTCCAGGGGCATGCCGGGGTTTGTTTCACCGCCGGGGAACGCCCCCCGCAGCCCAAGGAAAAGAATCAGCACCACGGCGGTCAGCAAGAGGAGCGTGCCGCCGACAATGGGAACGACCAGCAGACAACTGCGTCGCGGTGGTCTGGCCTTAGGTGTTGATTCAGTCATAGGCACCCTTCCATCCCATTGTGGATCAGGGCGCTCCTCCCGGGAGCGGCTGGGGCGGGACGCGCAGGTAGATGCTGGATCCCTCGCCGGTCACCAGTTGGCTGAACCCGAAGAAGGGAACACTCACACGCACTGGGCCGGAACTAGCGACGGTGAACTCCAGGTTGCCTTGCTCGTCGGTGAAGCCCTGGGCCAGCAGTTGGTTGGTGGCGACCTCGTAGGCCTGGGCCGAGATGCCGGCGATGCCCTCTCCTGCGCCGGGCTGGTGGTCGCCGTTACCGTCGTAGTAGACCAGCAGGCTAATGGGGACAAAACGAGGGGCCGGCGTCGTGACAGAGACCGGTGTCGGGGTAGTCAACGGGCGCACCGTGATGTTCTCGGAGGGGGTGGGGCTGGCGATGGACGGGCCTGACGGCGTGGGAGTGGCGGCCTGCGAGTCTGGCGTCGGGGTAGCAGCCTGCGGATCTGGCGTCCCGGTGATCGTAGGGGTACCGGTCTCGCCGGGCACCCGCATGTCGCAACGCAGCGTGTAGTTGCTGTTATATATGTCGCTTGGGGTGCGATCGCCGGTTCCTACCAGCAGGTACAGCCAACCTTCATAGGTGGCGTAGTAGGAGAAAAAACTGTTGTAGTTCCCCGTCTCGACGTCGTCGTTGCCGCCGATCGCGTCGTCCCACGAAGGGCCGCTGAACACGATCATGTTGGGGTCCACGCCGGGGGACAGGTCCGACGTGGCGCACTCAAAGAGAAATCCAGGTTTGACCCAGGTCCTGAAGAAATCGTTGTCCACCCCACCAAGGGGCGGGACCAGGTTGAAGGTCTTGGACTCGTTGACAGGGATGACGCAGGCGTATTCAAAGTCGGAGTTGTCCTCGCAACTGTCGGCCTTGGAGTCGACGTTGGCAGGCGTGGACGAAGGATCGGGAGACGGCCCACTGACCTTTTCCATGGTCAGATCGTAACTGCCGACAGTGGCGACTTTATTGGTGACGCGGATGTAATAGTACCCCTCGTACTTGGCCTCCCACTTGATCTTAGAGGCATAGCCGCCCGCTCCGTCGTCGTTTTTTGCCTTCATCTCGTTGTTCCGGTCGTAGATCCACACTAGCGTGTCGGCGTCGTTCAAGTCGCTGGTCGTGACCTGGTACCACTTGCCATCCTTGGCCCAGAACGTGAACCAGTCCTCATCACCGGCAGGGGCAAAGGTGGCGTTCCCCAGCGTGACCGATGTCTGAACCGTCATGGTGTACACCTGATCGAAACTGTCGTTTTGCTCGTAACTGTCCTCTCCGGGAATCGGAGTGGACGTCGGGGCCGGAGTGTTGGTGGAGGGAGGGATGTATTGCTCGACGACGTCCAGCACGTATAAAGTCGTCTCTGTTATCAACGCCGAATCGTGTTTCTCGACCTTCAGGTAGTAGATATCACCCGTCGCATCCCAAGACTGCTCTACGTAGCTGGTCGAAGCAGAACTACAAGACATCTCGGCACAGCTGTCAGTGTGCACACAGAGCCGTATGCTGAACTCCGCCGGCCCCACAGAAGCACGGCCGATGTATGACACTCCCGGCTGCGTTGTCATATAGAACCAATCCGTGTCTGTAATCGGATTGATGGCCCCCTGCACCGCTGCAGCAAGACCGATCTCATTTGCCTGGCTACAACTGTTGTTCGGCTCACTCTCACTTGTCGCCTGCATCAACGGCGCAGCCTGTGAAAGCCCATGGTCAGTCATCATGGAGACCGTGATCAGCAGCAGCGCCGTGCTTGCCACAGCCACTAGAAGCACAACATGTGCACGTCTCATCGGCACATCCCTCCTGGCCGGGCGTGTTCTTCCGCACCGGGATAAAAGCCGCACTTTGCTCCGGCTGGATCGCCAGATCCAGCCGCTGAACGACGGATTTGGCAATCCATCGCGAGCGCAGGCGTCACTCTTATCACAATGGGTTCCTCCCTAAGGCACTCCAGCCAAGATTACTATACCACAAACAACGTGATACTTCAAGCGGCGCTGCGGCCCTTCCAGTCAGGCCTGATTGGTGGTTGGCCCAAGCCGGGGGTCGCAGACCCCCTCCGAGCCTAATGTGTAGTGACGCCTGTCAGGTCTTGCGGAAAAGCCGCCGCACGTCTTTGCGGTTGAGATACCACCACGCCGGGAGCAGCACGATCACCGCCTCGGCCGCGTTCAGCGCCCCCAGGCTGAGACTCAGCCGGCTGGCTCGCAGGCGCGGCCACAGGACGACGACGTTGATCAGCGTCAGCCCGAAGTAGACGCTGCATAAGGTCAACGTGAGCCAACGCGCCCACTCCCGCAGCCTCAACAGCCCGACGGCGCTGATGAGAAGCATCACCATCACCAGGAGACCCGGCAGCCATCCGGTCAGGCCCGGCGACTCCCCCCCTGGCAAGCCGCCGACGATCAGCCATGACCCAGCGCGCAGCGCCATGATCAGCAGGAGCGCGCTGACGAGCATCAACCCCAGAGGCCGCTTCGACGCCGCCATCGTTACCTCCCACGTATGTCATACCCCAGACGACGCAGTTCCCTCTCATCCCGCCGCCAGCCCTTGCGCACCTTGACCCACAGGTCGAGGTAGATCCGGCCGCCGGTCATACGCTCGATCTCCCCTCGCGCCCCCGACCCGATCTGGCGCAACATCTGTCCCCGCCGGCCGATGACAATACTCTTCTGGGATTCCCTTTCGACGAAGACATTGGCCGCCACGTAGACCACGCCGTTTTCCCGCTCCTTGAATTCCTCCACGACGACGGCCACAGCGTGGGGCACCTCCTGGCGGGTGTGGCGCAACACCTGCTCGCGGATCAACTCGGCGGCGACCTCCCGCTCGGTCTGGTCGGTGACCTGGTCGCCCGGGTAGTAGCGCGGCCCCTCCGGGAGCGCAGCGATAATCATGGCCAGCAGTTTGTCCAGATTCACCCCCTGGGTGGCGACGGTCATCATCCACCCCCCTCCCCGGCCCTCCCCCACGGGGGGAGGGATCGGATCGCGGCAATAGGGTGCCAGTTTCCAATACAGTTCGGTATAGTGCTCGACATTCTTCGCCGGCAGCAGGTCCATCTTGTTGAGCACCAGTATGACCGGGGCCTGAGTATACTCTTGAATCAGCCCCGCGATCATCCGGTCCTCGTCGGTGGGCATCACCGAGACATCCACCATAAACAGCACCACGTCGGCGTCGGGGATGGCGCGAGTAGCCGTGGCGACCATGGCCCGGCCCAACTTATGGCGGGGCCGGTGGAGGCCGGGGGTGTCCACGAAGATGACCTGGGCATCCCGGTCTTCAAGCGTGAGGATGCCCAGGATGCGGCTGCGGGTGGTCTGCGGCTTGGGTGAGACAATAGCCACCTTCTGCCCCACGAGTCGGTTCATCAGCGTGGACTTGCCAACGTTGGGCCGCCCGACGACCGCCACGAAGCCGGAGCGGTGGCCCGAAGGTGTCTCGTCAAGACTGTAGGATTCTGTTTCAGTCATCATACTCCTATCTGGACAAGGAGACAAGGGGACAAGGAGACCAAGAGATCTACTGTGGTGCTCCAATCACCCACTGCTCCGGATGGCAGATCATTGTCACCAGTTTTCCCAAGACGTTGTCGTAGGTCGCATACAGTTCGCGTGCGATAGTGGGGTCAAGGTAGCCGCACTTGACAGCAAATTCCAGCTCCCCCTCACCCTCTCTCCGGCACAAGATAGATCCCCGGCAAACTCAGCAGCGTGACCGCCCCCTTGACGAGGATGTTGGCCCAGAAGATGGACCATACCGTGGCAGCGGGCAACTGGCCCCCGAACGCGCCCCAGCAGAAGATCAGGCTATCGAGCGGCACACTGATCGAGTTACTGACCAGCACCCGCGCCCACTGGTAGCGACGCGTGACCCGCGTGACCCACAGGTGGTAAACCTCGGTGTCGGTGAACTCGCTGACGATCTCGGCGACGATGGAGGCGACGACGATGCGCCACACGGGGGTGAGCACGGCGGCGAACTCCCGCTGCAGCGACCAGGTGGGGTCGGGCGGGAGCCAGGCGGCGAAGGCGAACATGCCGGCCATCAGCAGGTTGACCACGCCAGCGGCGACGATGACGGCGCGGGCGGCGGCCCGTCCGAGTTGTTTGTGCACCAGGTCGCGCAGCGTGAAGGTGAAGGGGTAGACGAAGGTGCCGGCGTCTATGCTGAAACCGGCCACCAGCGCGATCTTGAGGCTCAACACGTCGGAGAGCATCTGTGCGGCGGTGTAGGCGGCGACGACGAGGACACCCGCGATTGTGAGAGAGGTGGCACTGTCAGAACGGTTCATTTGCTGGATATTTGATGTTGATGCCTCGCACCGGGAGTCGGTCACTGGACCAAAAAGAACGACCAACTATGGCATCATCTGCTGGTAGCCTGAATGGCTTCGGCCATGACCACTCTCCAAATCGCATAACTCGGCTTCCAATGGGAAGACCTTGTAACGCCCAAGTTCCAACAAAAATTCCACTCGCGGCATACCAGCAAGTTCGGCAGCGCGACCAGAAGAGAGGCGACCTAACTCATACAGTTTGACAGCGACCAGGATGCGTAATTCACGGGCGAAGGTAATTTCATCTGTTTTTTCTGCCAGCAGCACCTTTTCTGGCACGTTGATCACAATTTGTCGAGTAGTCATCTTCCACCTCTGTATATTCTGTGCGTATATTGGGAGCCTACGTAACGCCCCTGGTACTCCCACCCCCGTCCTCGGGAGAACGAGGCGTCACACCACTGCCCGGAGCCTTCATCTCGAGAGATACTGTTTGGGTAATCCGTGATCCTACTGATGCTCCGAGCCTCGTTGATTCTATTTGCGAAAATCTTGTTCTTTTGCAGCAGCGACCGCGCCTCGCGCGATTTTTCCCTAGGGAGGGGGCGCGCCCCCTCCCCAGACCCCTCCCCCCAGAGTCCAGATACCAGAGCCCCAGAGGCCAGAGGGACCAGAGATCAGAGGTGGACGGGGGACGCCACTACTACCCGAAAACCGCTGAGGTCGTGGCGGGCGTACGGGGGGGGCCTGACGCGGGAGGCACAGCGGACGCTCCTCGCTACATTGTGGAACGAGCCCCCGCGCAACACCCGCAGCGCCCCAGCCTCCAGGTTCTCCCGCCCATCGCCCGGATCGTAGGGGTAGGGCTTGTAGAGACTGCTGCACCACTCCCAGACGTTGCCGGCCATGTCGAGCACCCCCTCCGGGCTGGCTCCTGCAGGGTAGATACCGACGGGGGTGGTCGCGCCGGGGCCGCCCTCGGTGCTGTTGCACTTCTCGGCGTCCCACTCATTCCCCCAGGGCCAGACCCTCACCCCCGCCCCCTCTCCCTCTGAGGGAGAGGGGAGTCCACCACGGGCTGCCCGCTCCCACTCCGCCTCGGTGGGCAACCGGTACTCCTGCCCAATCTTCTGGCTCAGCCAGCGACAGTAAGCCACCGCGTCGCGCCAGGTGACGTAGACGACAGGATGGTTGGCCAGGTGAGGTGGCATCTGGCCTCCCTCCCAATGGCGCGGCGGCTCCCGCCCGGTGGCCTGCACGAAGACAACGTACTGGGCGTTAGTGACCGGGTAGCGGGCAATGGCGAACGCTCCCACCTGGACGCGGTGCACCGGCTTCTCGTCGTCTGAAATCTGGTCACTGCCCATCCAGAACTCGCCAGCGGGGATGTCCACGAACTCTGGCAACAGGTAGGGGCCGGAGAAGCGAGGGTCGCCCAGGCGGGCCAGCGTCTCGCCGGCTGCAATGCGCTCCCGCACGTCCAGCACCCCAGTTTCCAGCAGGTCGGCCAGCCGATGGGTGATCCTGGCTCGTAGTTCCTCTGACTCCCGGCGGCGCGGCCCCAGGACCATGCCCAGCGCCAGAGCGGCCTCGCCGGCCAGCCAGGCACAGCGCCACCCTGCCTCGTCCTCTTTGGCGGGCCGTTCAGCAGAGCAGAGGACGCGGACCACATCGAGTGCGCAATCGGTATCTTTCTGCACCCGCCGCTTCCACTCCACACCCAGCAGGATGACCTCGCGCCACTGGTCACCGCGGGTGGCGTGTTCGGCGGCGACAGTGGGGAAGTTGTCTCTGCAGGCCAGGTGGCAGGCAGCCAAGTACTCCTGGAACGTGCGGTGGGGGAAGGCGTAGATGGCGACCGGCTTCAGCGCCCCCTTCGTCTGACGGCAACCGCTGTAGAGCAACAGGCCACTGCGCTCGCGGCAGTAGTTCAGGAAAGTGTTCACCTGCTTCTTGCTCAACTCCAGGTACTCGTACAGCGTAGCGGCCAGTTTGCTGGCGGGGATATCGGCCACGCCGGGGCGCGCGCCCTGTTCAGCGTGGGCATCGTAAGCGATGTGCCAGAGGATCTTCTCTAGATGCGTTTTGTCCAGGCCAGGCTGGTCCAGGTCGCGCAACAGCCCCAGTTCGGCCGGCTGCTCCCCCCGGCGCGCGCGTTTCATCTCCTCCCAGCGCCAGAGGAGCAGTTCTACGCAGCGGTCGTAGAGCAGGACGCGGGAATCGGGCAGTTTGCCCTCGTCGGTGTGCACGATCGCCATGAGCGTCATCAGGAGCGGGACTTTCGCCAGGGACTCGAACTCACTCCAACGCTCGTCGAGAGTCCGGCACAGGCGATTGACCAGGTCGTCAGCGTCGGCGCGTGTCCTGCGGCCCAGGCGGATAGCTTCGTTATACCAGGAGGCAATGAAAACGTCAATTTGCTTGCGGTTGAAGACGGCCAGTTTGTAGACTGGCCAGCCGGGCAGTTGCCACTCCGCGTCTGAGTAGGATAGGGTGCGGCAGGTAACGAGGGCGCGGCAGCCGCAGCCGTCGGCGAAGGCGCGTACACTGTCGCGCACCACGGTCCGTTGCTCGGTCGGCACTTCATCAAGGCCATCAAAGAGCAGGAAGGCATGGCCCCGCTCGATGGCCTTCGTTAGATTGTCGGCGTAGGCAGCGGCGTCGACCTCCTTCAACAGGTAGCGGAGATAGCGGGCCACCAGGTCGGCCCGCCCACGTTTCGCGTCTGTGGGAAGCCAAGCGGCGAAGTCGCGCAGGACGATAGGCACGGAGAGTGGGCTGCCGCCGTCCCACTCTGGCTGCAGATGTGCCAGCCAGCCCGCCTGGGGTTCCAGGAGGTGGCCGCTGAGACAAAGGGTGAGGTGGTTGACCAGCGTGGACTTGCCGGAGCCAGGGCCCCCCAGCAGCACAGCGCGCCGCTCGGCCGAGATGGCCTCCAACGCAGGCAGGGGACGGGTCTTTCGCTCACGGGCCATCTGCTCTTGCTCGAAGGGCTGGACTGCTGCGAAGCCACGGTAGCGCTCGCCGACGGGCACTTGCCGTTCGGTATTCAGTTTGGTATAGACCGCCTGCAGGGTCATGCCCTGGCGGGTAACGTCGCTCGCCTGGTGGTCAATGCCGGCCAGCGCGACCAAGACGCGGTTGTCGTGCAACCAGCGGAGGTAACGGTGTTCCGGGTCGCCGGGGGCAGAGAGATCGGCCTTGGGTTTGGGCGGAGCCACCGACGGTGGGACAGGTGGCGGCTGGACAATTCCAGCATGCTCTCGTGCCTTGGCCCGCGCCTCAGCATAAGCACTGCCCACCACGACGAGGATAACCACCAGCCCGAAGCCCAGCATAACGTAGGGCAGGGTGGGCATTTTGTCCATAATGTCGGGCACCAGGAAGAGCGCCACGACGACGATGATCAAAACGGCAATGGAGGCCAGGAAGACAGGAGACTGGATGCGCTCAACGATTTTGCTCAGGACGTCGGCCAGCGGCACCTGTACGATGCGGGGCACTGTATCTCCTGGCTGAGGCTCCTCTTCGGGCATTTCAGATCGTGGGGGGAATTCCTCCATCACGGACCACCTCCCAGAGAACAACGATATATGGGGGCAGTGTACACCAGCCCCGCCTCCCTGTCAAACGCGGCTTGAAAGCCTTGCTTCAGCCACCAGATCGTCCCCTGCATCCAACACCGCTGCAAACTGCCGGGGCGTGACGATCAGGACGCCATGATAGGAACCTGTCCCCAGCAGGTGCCTGTCGCCCGAGACGATATATTCGGCACGTCCCTCTAATGCACAGACCAGGAACAGGTCATCTGTCGGGTCGGCACTCCTGCGCACCTCGTACAGCCCAGCCACCACTTCGGCGTCGGTGCTCAACGAGTCGACAACCACCGCGATGTCGTCCTCGGTCAGGTTGTACCGGCCGCATATCCGCGGATAGCGCAAGACGTGCGTTACCTCGGCAATGATGTCCTCCGAAGTGACCATGGTGAACTGGCCTGCATACCAGGCTTCCAATAAACGACGCGGTGCGCCGTGAGGGGCAATGACGCCGCTCACCCTGAGCGACCTGCCCTGAACACAGTGAAGGGAAGTGAAGGGTCTCCACATGTAACATAAGGAGATTCTTCGCTACGCTCAGAATGACGATCAACCATCAGGGCGACTCTCGCGGTACTGCCAAAAAAGGGCCCGCCCCCATCCAAGAGCAAGCCCCTCCTGCTACTCCCTACTCCCTACTCCCTACTCCCTACTCCCTACTCCCTACCTATCCTTCTCCCGCTGATGCGCCTCGACGATCGCCTGCATCAGGTGCGCTGGCATCTCCTCGTAGTGACCCAACTCCATCGAGAAGACACCCCGGCCCTGGGTCAGGCTGCGCAGGTCGGTGGCGTACCGCTGCATCTCCGCCAGCGGCACCAGCGCCGTGATGATGCTCTTCCCGCCGCGCTGGTCCATCCCCTGCACCCGCGCCCGCTTTGTATTCAGGTCACCCATGATATCGCCGGTGTACTCCTCCGGCACAGTGATCGTCACCTGGTAGATCGGTTCCAGCAGCACTGGCCCGGCCTCCAGCATCACCTTCTTGAACACTTCCCGTCCGGCGATCTGGAAGGCGATGTCCTTGGAGTCGACCGGGTGTTCCTTGCCATCGTAGACGACCGCCTTGAGGTCCGTGACCGGGTAGCCAGCGATGACACCCTGGGCCATCGCCACCTTGACGCCCTTCTCAATGGAACTCTCGAAGGAACGCGAGATGCGCCCGCCGAAGACCTCCCACTCGTACTCGAAGCCGATGTCACGGGGCAGCGGTTCCAGCCGCATGTGCACCTCGGCGAACTGGCCCGAGCCGCCGGTCTGCTTCTTGTGCCGGTACTGGTCGGCGTGGACGTGGGTGACCGTCTCCCGGTAGGGCACCTTGGGGGTCGAGGTCTCGACCCCGACGCTGAAGCGGTTCTCCATCCGGCGCACGGCGATGTCTACGTGGGCCTCCCCCATTCCCTCCAGGATCGTCTGCCGCGTGCTGGGTTCCTGGTGCCAGCGCAGCGTGGGGTCCTCCTCGCAGATGCGGGTCAGCGTGGAACCCAGTTTGGCCTGGTCCGCCTTGCTCGTGGGATTGACAGCCACGGCGAAGAGGGAGGACGGGAAGACCGGGCCAGGCAGGCTCACAGGGTGGCCCTTGTCACACAGCGTATCGCCGGTGAGTGTGTGGGTCAGTTTGGCCACTGCGCCGATGTCGCCGGTGCGCAGGCGCTGCACCGGCATCTGCTCCTTGCCGCGCATCACGTAAAGTTGGCCCAGCCGCTCTTCTTCCTCGGCCCGGCTGTTGTAGACGCGGCTGTCCGATTCCATCATCCCGCCGTAGACGCGGAAGTAGGCCAGTTTACCTACGTAGGGGTCGGCGGTAGTCTTGAAGACCAACGCCGCCAGCGGGGCCAGTTCGTTGGGCTCAATCTGCTCCTCGCCCGCGGCCGCGAGCGCTGCGACTGGCCCCCGGTCGGCCGGTGAGGGTCCATAAGCGACCAGCGCGTCCAGCAGCGTCCGCGTGCCCAGGTTCGCCGTCGCCGCCGTCACCAGAACCAGGGTGGCCGTCCCATTGATGATCGCAGCGCGCAACCCCCGCTGGATCTCCTCCTCGGTCAGTTCCTCCCCCTCCAAATACTTCATAATTAGTTCGTCGTCCGCCTCGGCGGCGGCCTCGATCAACTGAACACGAGCCTTCTCTGCCCGACCAGCCAGGTCGGCAGGGATCTCCGCGACCTCCCCCTCGGGGCCCATCAGCACCTGCATCTTCATCAGGTCCACCAGACCCGCGAGGTTCTCATCCCCTGGTCCCTTCGCGCCGATGGGAAGATCGACGAGAACAAAATTCTGCTCGAAGGCCTCCCGTAACGTGTCCAGCGTGCGATCCAGATTGGCGTTCTCCCGGTTCATCTTGTTGACAACCACTATCCGGGGCAGCCCCTGCTCCTCAGCAAAGTTCCAGACCAACTCCGTCCCCACCTCGACGCCGGACACACCGTCCACCAGGATCAGCGCCAGGTCGGCCACCCGTACCGCGCTCTTGACCTCGCCGACGAAGTCGGTGTAGCCGGGGGTGTCCAACACGTTGATCTTGCAGTCTGCCCACTCGACGGGGACGAGGGCCAGGTTGAGCGAGATGTGACGGCGGGTCTCCTCGTCGTCGAAGTCGGCGACGGTGGTGCCGTCCTCGACTCGACCCAGGCGATTGATCGCGCCGCTGGCGAAAGCAAACGCCTCGACCAGCGAGGTCTTTCCCGCGCTCCCGTGCCCGAGCAGGACGACGTTACGCAATTGTTTGGTGCGATATTCCTTCATAAAAACGACCCCCTTTCAAACTGTATCTGGGTGCTGGATGATTTGGGCAACCAGACTGTAGTATTCTAAATGAGAACGGCCTAACTGTCAATTGACCTCCGCGCAAAACAGTAGTACACTGTAGGCTGCCATCGAGTAACCGGTATCGTAACTGCTCAGGCTACCTTCCCGAAAGCTAAAAGTTAACTGTCAGATAGACCCAAATCTGTCACATGACCAGAATCTTGACAAAACTCGGCCCGTTGGAGCTTTCGGGAAGGTAAACATAGCACCCAACAAGGAGTACATCATGGCTAGGTTTCCTGTCGAACCGTTCAAGATCAAAGTTGTCGAGCCCATCCGCCAGACCACCCGCGCCGAGCGAGAGGAGATCCTGCGGCGGGCTGGCTACAACATCTTCGCCGTGCGGACCGAGGACATCTATATTGATCTGCTGACCGATTCGGGCACAGCGGCGATGTCGGATAGCCAATGGGCTGGGATGATGGTCGGCGACGAGGGTTACGCTGGCTGTCGCAATTTCTTTAACCTGGAGGAGGCGATCAAGTCTATCACTGGCTTTCGCCATTTCGTGCCCACCCACCAGGGCCGTGCCGCCGAGAACGTGCTCTTCGCGTGCACGGTCAAACCAGGCCAGCCGGTACCCAACAACATGCACTTCGACACCACCCAGGCCAACGTCCTCGCCCGGGGCGGAGACCCGGTCAACCTGCTGGCCGAAGAAGGTTTCGATATCATCAGTCATGCGCCCTTCAAGGGTAATATAGACATCGAGAAACTGGAAGCGTTCATCCAGCAGGTGGGGCCGGAGAACATCCCGCTGGGGATGCTGACGGTGACGAACAACGCCGGCGGCGGCCAGCCGGTCTCGATGGCCAACATCCGCGCTACCGGCGAGGTGCTCCATCGTTATGATATCCCATTCTTCCTCGACGCCTGCCGCTACGCCGAGAACGGTTATTTCATCAAACTGCGTGAGCCGGGCTATGCCGAGACGCCCGTCGTCGAGATCGCCCGCGAGATGTTCTCCTACGCCGATGGCTGCACGATGTCCGCCAAGAAAGACGCGCTGGTCAACATCGGCGGCTTCCTGGCGATGAACGACGAGGCTCTGTACCGGCGCGTGTGCCAGGAACTGATCCTGCGCGAGGGGTTCCCCACTTACGGCGGGCTGGCCGGGCGCGACCTGGAGGCGATCGCGCGAGGGCTGTGGGAGGGACTGGACGAGCAGTATCTGGCCTACCGCATCGCCCACACCCAGTACCTGGCCGACCGGCTGGTGGAGGAGGGCATCCCCATCCTGAAACCACCCGGCGGCCACGCGGTCTACCCAGACGTCAAGCGGTTCCTGCCGCACATACCCCAGGCCGAGTTACCCGGCCAGGCGCTCGCCTGCGCGCTGTACCTGGAGGGCGGCATCCGCGGGGCGGAGATGGGGAGCGTGGCATTCGCCCGCGAGGACCCGGAAACGGGCGAGATGGTCTACCCGGCGCTGGAACTGGTGCGGTTGGCGATCCCCCGGCGGGTCTACACCCAGGCGCATCTGGACTACGTGGTGGAGGTCTGTAAACGGATCCACGAGAGACGCGACCAGATCCGGGGTATGCGCTACACCTATGCGCCTGCGCTCCTGCGCCACTTCACGGCGCGGTTTGAGCCGTTGTAGAGGAGCCCTATTTCGACTACCTGCGCGAACCCATCAGTCGAGGCCGCCGACGTCAAGATCCGTATGACCCACAAAGCTACAAGTATTACGCTGCCCTCTCAGACCTACCGGATGACAACACCCATTCCTGCTTGATCGCCTCGCTGATGGTTCTCGCCTCCGGCACGGACGACTGGGAACAAACGACCGGCGGGCACGCGATCACAGCAGGAGCGGGGCTACCCCGCCCCTGGCAGCGCAAGAGGCCATCTTGCGTACAGGATCATTGTGGTTCAGGCATGATGGTGATATAGCGATTGCCCATCTCCAGCCAGGCCAGTTCAAGGTCACCGAGGCCGACCAAGATACTCCAGCACCATCGCGACGCAGGCTGGCAGGCAGTCGGCATCTTGGTTCTGCCTATGGTGTGGTACGGTCAACCAATCGGCGGGCACGGCGCTCAATATCCTCGATGAGTGAGGGCGTGATTTGCAATTGACCGGTTTGGGCATCCACGTCTATCGTGCCGACCTGACCGACTTTGCCGCGCGAGGTGAGGTAGAGGACAACGGGCACTCGCCATAGCAACCGCTCACCGTCGATGACCAGGTCGGGGGTTTCGCCGCCCAGGTGATCGCTGACGTTGTCTATGAGATAGCCGGCGACCTGGCGCCGGGCGACGTACGCCGACACGTTCAGGTCAGCCCGGATGCTTATGTCTATGTGGACCTGGTCATCGAATCTGGCGGTTTGTTTCAGCACAACTGCCATTCTGACCTCCTGGGCCAGACTACTACCCGGTTGAATTGTAACACACATCCTGGGGTAGGGCAACAGAGGGTGGAAGCGGGCGAGCACGCCCTCCAATGGGCCTACTGCGGTACATCTACCTCCTGTGGGCACTACGCAACCACTAACGCGCACTGTAGGGGCCAGGTAACCTCGCCCCTACCCCCTGCCTTGCTAATCCCCCCCTTTTGCATTATGATAGGCCCAAATGTCCGACATAAGCGCACGATACCCCATTGACGCGCTGAACCTGCCCACCCGCGCCCGTAACGCGCTGGTGCAGGCCGGTATCACCACGCCGGAGGACGTGGCTACACGCAGCGACGTCGAACTCCTGGCCCTGCGCGGCTTCGGCCCGACCTCTCTGGCACAGGTGCGGGAACGGCTGGCAGCGTGGGGGCGAGAGCGACAACCGGACCAGGCAGCAGCACCGGAAGCGGAGCCCGCCACAGGGGGCGGGCAAGAGCACGACGACTTCCCGCTCCTACCAGGACGGCGAGTGCTCCACGCCACCTGGCTCGCTGGCCCGCCGGGCCGCCTCTTCCTTTGGGGAGAGGGAGAGCCACTCCCGCCACGCCGGGGACGGGCTCCCCGGACGCCGCTTCATCCCTTCCACGTACCGCCTGCGGCCCTGCACGACGCGCTGCCCAGCCCGATCCCCGACACGGCGGCGAAGGCCCGTGCACTGGCCCGACTGCCGGTGACCGACCACGGCCCCCAGCCCAGCCCCCAACTCATCCGTGACTACCTGGCCGAGAAGCCTGGCGAGCCGGAATCGCTCGGCCTCTGGCGGGTGGATGGGCTGGCTTTCCCTCCTCTGGAGGCGTTGGCCTTCCTGAATGACCTCCCTCGCCCGGAAGACCTTGCCCCTCGCGTCGCGCTGGGGACCGGCCTGCGTTTCTGGTCGCTGGCGGGCAAACTGGCGCTGGAACTCCTGGCCCGGCAGCAGTTCGCCCCTGCGCTGGTTCGCCAGAACAGGACCTTCCGCGCCACGTGGGTGCCCGTCCTCGACCAGCCTGAGGACCTACGGCGGGTGGAGCAGTTGGCGCAGGCGATGCCCCCCATCTGCCGTGCCCTGATCCCTTCCCCCCCTCTTTCCCCCCCATTGGGGGGGATGAAAGGGGGGGACCCCCGCGCCTTGCTCAAGGGCTTCCTGGGCACAATCGTGGACACGGCGGTGCGGGCCTGGGCACCGCCGCTGCTCCAGGTTGTCACACGGCAGGATGACCCTGCCCTGCGGGTATGGATGACTGCTCTCTTCGACAAGGATGACGATCCGGTGATGGATGCTCCCGCCCGCGACCTGGAGAAACTTCACCTCGAGGTCACCCGCTGGCTGGAGCAACTCCTGGCCGGCGCGGAAGAGCCGTTCCGCCTATGCCTCCGTCTGGAGCCCCCCACCCTGCCGGAGCCAGACCGTGAGGAAGAGATGCCGGCTCAACGCCCTGAGCCTGTCGAACAATATGCACCGCCGGACGATTGGGCGCTGCGTTTTTTCCTCCAGGCCCGCGACGACCCCAGCCTGCTCGTGCCCTCCGGCCTGGTCTGGCGGGAGCGGGGTTCCACGCTGCGTTACCTGGACCACCGCTTCGACAATCCCCAGGAGAAAATGCTGGCCGGGCTGGGGCAAGCGGCCCGGCTATTCCCACCGCTGGAGGCCAGCCTGCGCACCGCCCGCCCTGAGGTCTGCCGCCTGGACACCGAGCAGGCGTACACCTTCTTGCGGGAGGCGGCCCCTCTGCTGGAAGGAAGTGGCTTCGGCGTCCTGGTGCCCCAGTGGTGGAGGAAGCGGCACAAGCGGCTGGGCGTGCGCGCCACCATCTCCCCCGCCGATGGCAAGGGTGTCCTGAACCTGGACGCGCTGGTGCGCTTCCGCTGGCAACTGGCCCTCGGCGACCAGACTCTCGATCCCAAGGAGTTCGCCCACCTGGCGGCGCTCAAACTGCCGCTGGTGCAGGTACGCGGCGAATGGGTCGAACTCCAGCCGGAGCAGATTGAGGCCGCCATTCGCTTCTGGGAAAAGCGGGCCGCCGAGGAGATGACGCTGCGCCAGGCACTCCAGATAGGACTGGCAGAGGAAGGTGAGGTCAACGATCTGCCAATCGTCAGCGTCGAGGCGCAAGGATGGGTGCAGGACCTGTTGCGCCGGCTGAGTGGCAGCGAGCCGCTGACCGAACTTACCCAGCCACAGGGACTGGTAGGCCAACTGCGCCCCTACCAGGTGCGCGGTTTCTCCTGGCTGAGATTCCTGCGCCAGTGGGGCCTGGGTGCCTGCCTGGCCGACGACATGGGCCTGGGCAAAACAATCCAGACCATCGCCCTCGTTCTGCACGATCTGGAGGAGGATCAGGCCGCTGGGCCGGTGCTGGTCTTGTGCCCCACCTCCGTCGTGGGTAACTGGGCGCGAGAGATCGCCCGCTTTGCCCCCTCGCTGCAAGTGATGGTACACCACGGCAGCGATCGGGCCAGCGGGGAGACCTTCGCCGCCCAGGCTCACCAGGCCCACGTGGTCATCAGCACCTATGCCCTGGCCCGCCGGGACGAGGAGACACTGCGGGAAGTGGAGTGGGCCGGCGTCGTGCTGGACGAGGCGCAGAAAATCAAAAACCCCGCCGCCAAGCAGACTCAGGCCATCCGGCGCTTGCCGGCCGGCTATCGTGTCGCGCTCACCGGCACCCCGGTCGAGAATCGCCTCTCGGAACTGTGGTCCATCTCGCAGTTCCTCAACCCCGGCTATCTGGGCTCGCAGAGGTCGTTTCGCACTCGTTTCGCCCGGCCCATCGAGCGTTATCAGGACCAGGAGGCAGCAGCGCGGCTGCGCAAACTGGTCCAGCCCTTCACCCTGCGGCGCGTCAAGACGGATCCGACCATCATCCAGGACCTGCCGGAGAAACTGGAGAACAAGGTCTACTGCACGCTCACCCCGGAGCAGGCGACGCTCTACCAGGCGGTGGTCGAGGACGCGATGCTCCAGGTGGAGGAGGCGGAAGGCATCCAGCGCCGGGGATTGGTGCTCTCAATGCTCCTGCGGCTGAAGCAGATCTGCAACCATCCGGCACAGTTCCTGGGCGACCGGTCTCCACTGCCGGACCGCTCCGGGAAACTGGCCCGCCTGGGGGAGATGCTGGAGGAAGTGCTCTCGGTGAATGAACGAGCGCTGGTCTTCACCCAGTTTGCGGAGATGGGCACGCTCCTCCAGATGTACCTGCAGGAACTCTTCGGCGGGGAGGTACTGTTCCTCTATGGCGGCACGCCGGCCAAGCAGCGCGACCGGATGATCGCCCGCTTCCAGGAGGAACGACCTTTGGGCCCGCCGATCTTCATCCTCTCGCTCAAGGCGGGCGGCCTGGGGCTGAACCTGACCCGCGCCAACCACGTGTTCCATTTCGACCGTTGGTGGAACCCGGCCGTGGAGAACCAGGCCACCGACCGGGCCTTCCGCATCGGGCAGACGAAGGACGTGTGGGTGCACAAGTTCGTCTGCGGCGGTACGCTGGAGGAGCGGATTGACGAGTTGATCGAGAGCAAAAAAGCGCTGGCGGAGAGCGTCATCGGTGCGGGAGAGGCCTGGCTGACGGAATTGAACACAGACCAGTTGCGGGGACTGGTCACCTTGAGCCTTAAGGCGGCGGGGGATTAGCCTGGATTGGAGGGCAAGCGGTGATAAGCCAGAGTGTGGAGCTGGAGAGCGTCGAATGAGCCGTAGGAGATACAGCACCTATTGGGGCTACTTCCCCAAGTCCACCCCCATCCCGGTCGAGGATGGCATCAAAGCACGCACGAAGCGCGGGAAGTTCGGGAAGAATTGGTGGGCGCGGCGCTGGATTGCGGTGTTGCAGTCCTTCGGCTGGAGCAACCGCTTGCAACGCGGCCGCACTTACGCCCGTAAAGGCCAGGTGCTGAACATTGACGTGCGTCCGGGACGGGTCACCGCCCGCGTGCAGGGCTCCCGCCGTAAGCCCTACAATGTGCGCATCGCGATCGCACCGCTGGGCGACGACCAGTGGGAACGGGCGGTTGACGCTATGGCCCAGCAGGCTATCTTCGCCGCCCAACTTTTGGCTGGCGAGATGCCGCCGGAGATCGAGCAGGCGTTCAAAACCGCCGGTGTCTCTCTCTTCCCCACCAGCCACGACGTCGAGATGAGCTGTTCCTGCCCCGACTGGGCCGTCCCCTGCAAGCACATCGCCGCCGTCTACTACCTGCTGGGGGAAGAGTTCGACCGTGACCCATTCCTCCTATTCACGCTGCGGGGCCGCACCCGTGAGCAGGTGATGGAGGCATTGCAGGCCCGCCGCGCCGCCGGTGCTCCTTCGGTTGAGGAGACCGTACAAGAGGAACCGGAGCCAGTAGAGCCACTGGAGGACGGTCTATCCCACTTCTGGGAGCCGCGGGCAGGGGGGCGGCAACCGCGTCCCTACTTCCACGTGACGATAGCGCCTCCGCCGGTGGAGACCGCGCTCCTGAAACGGTTGGGGCCGCCTCCCTTCTCCCGCCGTCCCGAGGCCTTCGTCGGTGCGCTTACCCTCGCCTATGCCTCCGTCACCGACCGGGCACTGGCACTGGCCTTCGGAGCGGACCAGCCCGACGACCCGGAATGAGAAAAGGCCTGCCAGCGAGACGCAAGAACACCAGGGCGGTGTGAAGGCGCCCCGGTGCTCGCTGAGGTGCCCAGTTGCTCAATTGTTTGTCATTCGTCGTTGAGTAGGGTTAGTCCGTCCCCACTGTTACAGAGCATCCTGTGGGAGCGACTCGACATCCGCAACTTTAGCCATTGCTCGCTCAAACTTATTTCTATCGCCTTGTGCTGCACGTGCTTGGAGATAGTCCACGGTCATCAGCGCTGAGATTTTCTCCGCCAAGGCCAAGGCAATGAACTGGTTGATGGAAGTGTTTTCCCGCTGAGCAAGTTCACGGACAGTGTTATGTAGTGAATTGGGCAACCTGACACTCAGTGTACTCATGGTAATTCCCCTATTTCCTGAAGAAACTCCTTGGATGTGACGACGCGCAGTCCGAAACAGACTACATTGTGGAAGTCCTTTTTGTTGTACGTGACAATGAAGTCACAATTTGCCGTGACGGCCAACTCTAACACCATATCGTCTTGGGGGTCTTTGAGAAACGGTCGCCATAGATAGAATATTTGTTGCTGTTGAGCGATTGCACAAAAATAGTCAAGAATGTCATCAACGTCCTGTTCGGTAAGAGGAATGTTCGCAAGCAGTCTTTTGACGACCTCTTCATACTCCAGCACCAACGGAACTGAAATATGGACGCTAAACTTCCCCGTACCGATGAGCATCAGCAGTTTGTGTGAAGCGCCCCGCCGCGATTGCAGAGCGGCAACCAACACGTTCGTATCAATGACAATACGGTACTGCTTCATACTGGTATTATAAGTGATACCAGGATACTTGTCAAACTAACTTCTCCGCACCAGGAGGGACATCCCCAGCCCGCCGCTGACGCAGAGGGTCGTCAGTCCCCATTCGGCGTCGCGCTGCTGCATGGCGTGGAGCAGAGTGACGACGATGCGTGTCCCGGTGCAGCCGGTGGGATGGCCCAGCGCGACCGCCCCGCCGTGGACGTTGCGGCGATTCACGTCCCAGTTCAATTCCCGCTCCACCGCGAGCACCTGGGCGGCAAACGCCTCGTTGACCTCGACCAGGTTCAGGTCGTCCAGGGAGAGCCCCGTCTGGGCCAGGACCTTGCGCGTGGCCGGCACCGGCCCCATCCCCATCCGGTGAGGCTCCACCCCGGCGCTGGCGAAGGTCTCAATGCGAGCAAGCGGCTTGATCCCCAGCGCCCGCGCCTGGTCGGCCCGCATAACCACCACGGCCGCTGCCCCGTCGGTGATGCCGCTGGCGTTGCCCGCCGTGATGGTGCCATCCTCTCTGAAAACCGGACGCAGACGGGCCAGTTTCTCCATACTCGTATCGGGCCGAGGCCGCTCGTCCCGTTCCACCCGCACCGTCGTCCCCTTGCGGCCGGGCGCATCCACAGGCACGACCTCAGCATCAAGGCGGCCCTCCTTCCAGGCACGCACTGCCTTCTGGTGACTCTCCAGGGCAAAACGATCCTGCTCCTCCCGGCTGATGCCGTACTCCTCGACCAGCACCTCGGCGGTACGGCCCATCATCATCTCCGCCAGGGGACAAAGGTAGCCATCCCGATGCATCGAGTCCACCAACACATCGTCCCCCAGCCGGTAGCCCCAGCGGGCTTCCATCAGCAGATAGGGAATCAGCGACATCTGCTCAACACCCCCGGCCAGAACAATCCGGTTCTCGCCAGTGACGATGGACTGGCAGGCCAGAGTGATTGCCTTGAGGCCACTGGCGCAGGCTTTGTTGATCGTGAAAGCCGGCTGGGCGACAGGTACGCCGGCACGGTAGCCAATCTGGCGGGCCAGGTTGGGGCCATTCCCCGCCTGGCGGGCGTGGCCGAAGACGACCTCATCCACGCCGGCTGGGGTCAGCCCGGCCCGGCTCAATGCCTCCTCAGCCACGATGCGGCCCAATTCCACGGCCGGCACGTCCTTGAGCGCACCCCCAAACCTGCCAATGGGAGTGCGGACTGCCGAAGCGATAACCACGTCAGTCATTCCGCCTCCTTCCCAGTGGAGGAACCCGGTTTCTTGGAAAAACCGGGTTTCTGGTTAGCGATACAGCCCCTCCGGGTCCAATCTCTCCCGCAGCAGGCACAGTTCCTCCTCCGTCGGCGGCTCCGTCTCTCGCAGGTCTGGGGCCACCTTCAGCGCCCAACCCACCTCCCCCCGCACCCCGGCCAATTCCGCGCCCGGATGCAGGCTGCTCAGTACCATCTCACCTGTCTCCTCATCGAAGTGGAAGACACACCTGTCGGTGGTCACCACCTGGGGGCCGCTTCCCGGCAGCCCTAGCGTTACTCGCTCGCCGTTCCCTCCCAGGTGACCGGGGCTGGTGATGAAATCCAGCCGCTCGACGAAAGCCCGCCGTCGCAATCGCATGATCACGAAAACCCGCTGGGCGTTGATGGCGATGTCGCACGCCCCCCCGCTGCCCGGCAGGCGCACCTTGGGATGCTCCCAATCGCCGATGATGGTGGTGTTCAGGTTGCCGAAGCGATCAATCTGTGCCCCGCCCAGGAAGGCCACCTCCACTCGCCCGCCCTGCAGGTACAGCCCAAAGAGATCAGCCATCGAGCAGATCGAGAGCGCACCACTGATGAGGGTGGGGTCGCCGATTGACAGGGGCATTCGGGCCGGTCGAGCGCCATATACACCGCTCTCGTAGATCAACTCCAACTCCGGCGCCACCGTCCGTCGCGCCAGGTTACAGGCGCTATTGGGCAATCCCACACCGACGAAAACGGTACGAACGCCCACCAGCGCCCGCGCTGCCGTCACGATCATCATCTCAGAAGGGGTGTAGTCGATCACCGGTAGACCCCATAGTTCACCGGTCCGGCCCGGGCCTGCCCAGGCTGCAGCCGCTCCCAGGTCCCCTGGCCCATTTGGGCCACGTACTCCGCCCGGTCTTGCACGCCGTGGACCCACTCATCCAGCCAGGCCCGCGTGGCTGCCTCGTCCCGGCTGATCTTGTCCCACCGCAAATAGAACTCATTGTCCCGATCATAGCACCCCTGCACGTATGAGGGATGCGCGCCGTAGGGTTCGTGGACCACCGCGCTCACCACCAGACCCGGGATGGCGGTGCGATTCGGGTCGGAACGGATGACAGTTTCCTCCACTACCTCCTCTACGACGACGATGACGCGCCTGGCCGCAAAGGCGGCCTCTTTCTGCACCCCCAACAGCCCCCACAGTTGGGTGTTCCCGTCCCTGTCGGCCCGCTGGGCGTGGATGATGGCCACGTCGGGGTTGAGGGGGGGCACGACGGCGATGGAGCCATCCCCGTAGGGCGGCTTTCCATAACCGCCATAGGGATTCTCGACGAAGCGGATGTGTGGGTTGACCTTCGGCAGATCGCTCCCTATGTAGGAGCGCAGAGGGAAGAAGGGCAGACGGTAGGCACCCGCCAGGTACCGCCCCACCATCCCAAAGTGGGAGTACTCCTCCAGTTCCAGCGGCGCAGGGATGCCCTTCTCTACCGCGCGGCGGATGGCGTGCAGGGAACCGACGCCCGGGTTGCCCAGGTAGGAAAAGATCAATTTGCGGACGCACCCGGCGGCGACCATCTGATCGTAGACCAGGTCAGGCGTCATCCGGCACAGGGTCAGATCGCGGCGGCCCTGGCGGATGATCTCGTGGGCTGCCGCGAAACAGATACAGGCGGTGAAGCCCTCAATGGCCACCGCATCCTCGTCATGGATGTAGGTGGCGATGGCGTCGCTCATACTCATCAGTTTGTCAGCCATTCTCCACCTTGATAAAGAACTATTCTGCTTGCTTGCTCCTCTCGTGCCGGGCAACGTGCGCCGGTTCCAGGCTGTCCACATCACCGCTGAAGATGCTTTCAAGGCCAACCCTGGGTTGGTCAAGGCCGCGCCTCTTCCGCTCTTCACATATCTGACACCGCTCTGGGCAACCGCCGAAGCGAGTGTCATCGGGTTCCACGTACTTGGAGATCACTCCCTCGTAATTCCTGAAAATCACCGTGCGTTCATTTCTGCTCAGCACGTAGCAGGGATTAACCGGAGTTTTGCCGCCCCCTCCAGGAACGTCCACGATAAACTGAGGCACGGCAAAACCGGAGGTGTGCCCCCGCAGATGTTCGATGATCTCTATCCCCTTGCCAATCGAGGTGCGGAAATGCGAGATTCCCCGCGACAGGTCGCACTGATAGAGATAATAGGGGCGGACACGGTTTTGCACCAACCGCTGGACCAATTCCTTCATGATGTAAGGGCAATCGTTGATGCCTTTCAACAGCACGCTCTGGTTACCCAAAACGAAGCCGGCATCGGCCAGCCTGCCCAAAGCCCGCCGAGACTCTGTTGTGATCTCCTTAGGATGGTTGAAGTGGGTGTTGATCCAGACCGGCTGGTATTTCTTCAGCATATCCAGCAGTTCGTCGGTGACCCGTTGGGGCATCACCACCGGCACGTTTGTACCATAGCGGATGATCTCAACGTGGGGAATCTCGTGGAGCCTGCCCACGATGTATTCCAACCTGTCAGTTGTCAGGGTCATCGGGTCACCGCCGCTCAGGAGGATATCGCGCACCCCCTTGGTGTTTCGCACGTAGGCGATCATCTCATCAATCTCGGCTTGCGAGCACGGCCTGTCCGTCTCCCCGGCCATCCGCCGCCGGGTGCAGTGGCGGCAGTACATAGAACACTGATCAGTGACCAGAAACAGCACCCGGTCAGGGTAGCGGTGGGTGAGCCCTGGCACAGGCGAATCCACGTCCTCGTGCAGGGGGTCAAGCATATCCTCGGGGCTGATCCGCGTTTCGAGGACAGTGGGCACGGCCCGCATCCGAATGGGGCAGGTGGGGTCGTCAGGGTCCATCAGGCTGGCATAATAGGGAGTGATAGCCATGCGCAGGGTGTTCAGCGACTTTTCAATGATCTCCTTCTCTTCATCCGTGATGTTGATCACCTGGCTCAACTCGTCCACGGTCGTCACCCTGTTGGCGATCTGCCAATGCCAGTCGTTCCACTGCGCCTCGTCCACGTCCTCCCACAATGGGACACTCCGATAGGACCTTCTCTCCATCATTTCAAAACCTCCCTCATGGTAAGCCAAGCCATACAAGTGGGGGGCAACAAGTTCTCGTAACTCGTTGCCTCATCCCTTGCTGGTTTGTACTCTCGTTATCCTTCGAGCGTTTCCCACTTCTCAGTAAAGTGTATGCCCAACTGTTCCAGTTCCGCCAGGATCAGTTCGTAGATCTCAGGAATCACAGGCGTGTGGACGCCAGTCAGATTGATCTTCCCTTGCAGGATCAGCCTGACACCAATAGCCGCCGGCAAGCCGACCGTTCGCGACATGGAGGTGTCGCCGTGAGGAATGCCAAAGTCAATCATCGTGGAGGTGATCTTCTCCTTGCGGCCGGAATATTCGGCGATGAACTCATGTTGCAGGATGAGCATATCCCGTTCGCCCTCCTCGTATTGCATCTTCTCCAGCATGCGAGCGGTCAGGATGTCTACAGGCGCACCCTTCTGCAGCGGCAGCGGGTCATCGCTCAAAAGGCCCAGCCATTCCAGATTGCTGATGACCAGCGAATCTTCTTCAACTTTCAAGTAGGTAGCCAGGTCCTTCTTCAGGTCCTTCTTCAGGTCGGAGGTAGCACCAATGATCCCGGCTACGAACTGAGCAAAGGTCAGCCCGGCGATGTCGTCCCGCTCTTCTTCGTCCAGCAGGCCCAGGTCCACAATTTTCCTCATAGTCGGGCACCATCCCACATTGCGCAGGGTGCCACGGAACATGCCCTTGGCCGTAGTGATGCCGTAGGTCTCCATGTAAGGCAGGCTATCCCGGTTGGGGTAGCCCTCGAAATCCGTCACCTTCCCCTCCACCTCCACGGGCACGGTCCAATAGTGATCGAACAGCCCCTCGCCGGGGACGAATACCTCTTGACCGTCCTTCAGGTAATGGGCCGAGTTCTTGCTCGCCAGAAGCACCCCCTTGGGGCTCCAGGAGAACTTGTAGCCGAAGGGGTTGGTGTTGGCCGCTGGCGCTGGCAGACCGCCGCAGTAGGAGTTGAAACTGGTGATCTCCCCGCCGCCCTTCTGGACGCGGTGGATGACTTTCATAGCGGTCATGTGGTCAATGCCGGGGTCCACGCCGATCTCGTTCAGAAGGATAACCCCGGCCTCTTTCGCTGCGCCGTCCAGTTGGGCCATGGCCTCTTTGACGTAAGATGTGGTGACCATGTGCTTGCGGTGCTTGACGCAGAGCCTGGCCACCAGCGGATGGTAGACATAGGGCAGCAGACTGACGGCCAGGTCGGCCTGGCGAATAAGTTCCTCCAGGGCCGCCTCGTCGGCCACATTCAATTGGCGCGCTTCCCCTTCTGGATGGTCTCTGATGATGTCCTGGGCCTTGCTGAGCGTACGGCTGGCCACGGTAACGTGAAAATCCGGCTGGTCCAGCAGGTACCGGACGTGGGCCCCTGCCACCAAGCCAGCGCCGAGAACGAGAACCTTTTTCATGTTTCATATCCTCCTCAGATATATGTGAGATATTGGATGCTGAGCGGCACAGGTCACAGTGCGTGTCGGGTGACATCTTCCCCTCAGATTCCACTTATTAAAAGAACTCTTCGATGTAGCGGTAATCCGGCGCAAGTTCCCCGTGATGAGCAATGACCGCCCTTTTGACCTCCGGCGGAAGTGCCAGTCGTTCGAAGGGCACCGAGAAGTCGGCCTTGGCAATGGACGGGATGAACCCTCTAAGCACCTCACTGAAATCCACCGAGGCGTCCCGGGGCAACTCGCTGGGCAGGATGTCCACCGCCATCACCACCGGCCCTTCTCCTTCGTAGCCGTCAGTCGCCTCGCCAGTGAAGGGGTTGTAGACGAAGACAGGCTCGTCCGGTTCGGTGGAGCGGACAGTGCACTCGATGGCCCCCTCAATGTCACAACTGATGTCACCGATGAGACGCAGACGGGGTTTGCCCGTGCTGTACAGTTGCTTGAGACACTCATTGGTGACGAGCCTGGGGTACTTCTCCTCCCAGTAGATGCAGTTCACAATCAGAGTCAGGTAGGGCACATAACACTCGAACTTGCCCCTATACTTTTCAGGGTGATCGTAGAAATCCTGTAACTCGAAGCGACCCCCAGGCGAGATAGGCTCCACCGTGTGTTCTTCTTTAAACACCACCTTGTAGATAACATCCGTGGCGTAACCTATGCCCTCGGCAAGAGAGGCGACCTCTTTGGGCTCTATCTCCTCAACGGGCAAGAGGTCGAGGATCTCCCAGACCCCGCGAGCGACGTTCCCATATCCGGCGATACCGCAGATCAAGGGAGTCACCGATTCGGGGAGCCCCTTGGCTTTAAGCCTCTCGCCCATTTTAACAATGGCTTCCTTGGCCTCCGCCAGGTCTTTGTACTCGTAGGTGTGGCGAATCTGGCTGAAGGGATTGGGAATCCCTTCCCAGTCCAGGCGTTGCCCCAGGGCCCAGAGATTCTCGATCATCCCAGAAACGCCGGCGTGCCGCCCGAAGAAGATCAATCGCCGCCCTTTCTCGTCGGTGACCCTCTCATAGTCAATCAGCGTGCATCCCAGTTCCAGCATCCTCCTGAGCATAGGCATGTTGTAAGGCTGGCCCTTGATGACGTGGGCGAAGAAGACGTAGGTCTTCCCTGGCTCAAAAAAGTCCGGCGGCATCTCTTTCACGGCGAAGATGACGGGGCAGGGCGAAAGATCTTCCTGCACCGTGGCCCCGGCCCGGGTAAACTCCTCTTCCGAAAAGACCCGGATGGGGGAAGGTTGCACCCAGACTTCTATGCCGTGTTCCTCCTTGAGTCTCCTGGCATCCTCAGGGGTCACTGGAACGCGACGTTCCCAGCGGCTCTTGTCCTCCCGACGGATTCCAATACGCGCATTCATATCCTGTCCTCCTTAGATGAAAGGTAACCGTTCAGTTGTGGCGCGATTGAACTCTGTCAAGTACCATACATCCTGGAAAACGAGGAGCAATGCCAGTAGACATAACCAGTTTTTGGGTGTATCATTATTGCTGAGTGGGCGTC